>Ga0255768_10000030_pt1 | contig 142689 bp, 106 predicted proteins | sample 071ome_33_FD_179983 | JGI IMG/M metagenome (GOLD analysis project Ga0255768, IMG submission 179983) | Coastal salt marsh microbial communities from the Groves Creek Marsh, Skidaway Island, Georgia - 071412AT metaG (version 2) | ecosystem: Environmental > Aquatic > Marine > Intertidal zone >... | reverse complement strand
AATACCAAATGCTAGAATCAGCTTCACAGGTGGAGAACCAACTGTGCATCCTGCTTTTGAAGATTTACTAGAGTATGCAAGACCCAAGATCAAATGGTTAAGTGTTACAACCAATGGCACAAGGACCACAGAGTTTTATGAACGCATACCTGTAAACTATATTGTGTTCAGTTTACACTTTGAAGATCCACAATGGGCTAAAAGATTATACAATATTATGAACTTTGCAACTGCAACAGAAAGTTTGAAGTTTCCAAAAGATTTTCACATTGCATTAATGGCACATCAGGATCATATGAGTGATGTCAAAAAAGCAGCAGCATATCTCACCGGACACGAAATACCATACACAGTTAGAAGAATAAGGTGGACAGAAAAGCACGATTGGTTTGACGATTTAAAATACAATCAAAATGACTTGGATTGGATAATGCGCAACACTGCAACTGCTCAACCCAATACACTGATAGACGAACACGAACTAAAGCACGCCAACGATGTAATAAAAGAACATCTAAATCAGTTCGAAGGATGGAACTGTATGGCAGGTATAGAAAGCCTAATGATAAACTGGGACGGTGAAGTACACAGAGCCACTTGTAGAGTAGGTGGAAGTTTGGGCAATATATACAATAACACATTTAAACTACCAGAGGAGCCTGTTGTTTGCACACGCAAGTGGTGTACTTGTGCCGCAGACATTAATATAACAAAATGGAAGTAGAAGCAATAAAACTAGCCAAACCCGAACCCATGACAGTTACATGGGATATAGGGCGCCGTTGCAACTTTGACTGTACTTACTGCGAAAGCAATAGACACAACACATACAGTGCACCTACAAGCTGGGAAGAACTGTTGCACACATATGAGTTTGTTAAAAACTACACAACGATGTACAACCAACCAAATGCAAACATCAACTTTACGGGCGGTGAACCAACTGTCAATCCTAGATTTTGGGACTTTGTACAACACATAAAAGATACCAGTGACTTTACAGTAGGACTTACCAGTAATGGCACATGGCCAGAAAAACACATAGACGCTATCAAACAAAATATTGTGGGCGTTACATTGAGTTATCATGCAGAAGCAAAACACTTCAGCAAACAAAGAACCATAGACAATGCTCGATTGTTGAAAGACAACGGTGTATGGCTAACAGTTAATGTAATGATGCACACAGACCATTGGGCAGAATGTGTAGAAACAGTTGACATTTTGCGAGAATATGGTATAATAGTATTTCCTACTATTATTGGAGACGGTAACTTGGGCACAACAGAGTGGTTCAAAGACGGCGAAGGTGTATTGCGTAGAACAAGTCATCCTTACACGCAAGAACAGCAAGCATGGTTTTTTGACTACCACGGCATTGATGCAGACACACAGGAACAAATATTAAGTGGCAATCAAATGCCACGAGGTTGTTGTGGTAACAGAGACATACTGGGCAAGTGCAACAACTGTTGGAGCAAGATCAGTGCTGTAAACACAAACTTCAAAGGTTGGTATTGCAGTGTAAACAAACACTTTTTACACATAGACCAACACACACAAAAAGTGTATCATCATCAGACTTGCAAAGCCAAGTTTGAAGGCAGAGGTGCAATAGGCAGTTTACGCAACACAGATGGTATACTCAACTATGTGCTGGAAAACCAAGATAGAACTATTGTGTGTCCAAACAGTAGGTGCGGATGTGGCATGTGTGTGCCCAAAGCACAATCAAGGAGCGAATATGAAAGCATTACCAGACCTACCACTGTATGATCAAGTGACTTGGATATTCCAAGAAAGCAACTTTGATTACATAGAACTGGATTATCCTATGCTGAATATCAACCAGTTCAAAGCAGAAGCAGAACTTGCAGATGATTATTATGTAGATCACAGAGATGAAAGCACAGGCGAAGGCTCACACCAAGGGTGGCAGGCTTGCACACTGTACGGCATAGACACAGACAAAACCAATCACTGGTGGGTGTACGATTACGAACTGCCTCCTGCACACGATTGGACAGAACTTGGCAACTTGTGTCAGTACATCAAAAACTTTTGGTTGCAGTTTCCTGCAGAGTTTATATACAGAAGTAGATTTATGAAACTTGGTGCAGGTGGTATGATAGACACACACAACGACAATCCAGGTGACATAGATTTAAGTGCATGGCACACACTGCAAATACCAATCAACACTGCAATCAATCATCCTGTAGGATGTGAGATGCGTGTAGAAAACACTGTTGTTCCATTTGCTGACGGAAAACAGTTTTTGGTAAACATTTTCAAAGATCACAATGTGCATAATCCAACTGACACAGATAGAATACACAATATCACACATGTTATTCCTGGCAGTATGCACACACTATTTGCAAATCTTGTTGTAAGGAGTTATAAGAAGCAATATGATAAAGTATCCAGGTAAGTTTCACAGCAGAGAAGACTTTTGTGTTGTTATTGTAGACGATACTCACAAGTACTCTGGCATTACAAAAGAATATGTTAAAAATCAAGCAGATTATACAATACAGAACTGTGTAGGTATGAACTTTGATGTGTATGTTACAAGAGATGAAGAACATACACTTGCTCAGTTGGACTACGAAAAAGCTGTTGTTATAAGTGCTGGCACAGAGTTTTTACACGGCGAAGATTTTTTTGATTCAATAAAAGGTGATTATTATCTGCTAGGACACCTTTTAGACATGGGAGATGCATATTTTCATTTACATGAACAATGCTATGTCATTAATTTAAAAATGTTAGACACAGAAATCGGACAAACAGAACACTGTACATATAACAGACAAGTAATACCTGTAAAAAGTGACGAAAACATTCATGACGATTATACTCCTTTATGGATAGACACTGGATATAAGTTTTATAATTATCGACACAAACTACATGGATGGAAAGTTATTAGCCATGGTATTAATAACGGACATAAGATGTATGCATTTAACGAGAAACAACGTAACTCAAAAAACTACATTTATCCAAACGGCACTGGCATAGATTATTTGCATAAAAGATATCATTACTCTATTACAGATTTAGTTTACAAAGAAAATACTGGTAGTGACAACTTACCAGACAGGGCAAGGAATTGTTTGGTTGCTGTTTTGCCTGCAAGCGGCAATATGTATGAGTACATAGGCAGACCTGATACTCATTACAAGTTTTTTGATCATTCACCTAAAGCAATAGAATACATTAAAGAAAAAACAAGTCATTTGAGTGCAGAATATCACGTTATTGATGTTATAGCTAACACAGAAGACTTTATCGAAATGATAGGATTTAACGGAGGACTTACATATATCGAAATGAGTAATGTTTTTTGTTTCGAATGCACTACTCCATTCTATAGCACAGAATATAGAAAACAAAAAGAACAGAAAATTATTGAGTTTGCAGATAATATTGGAGCAATGGTACACTTTGATCAACGAGCAGGAGATCTTAACTTGTTACCTTATTGGCACTACTAATTTGTTCACTTGGGGATACAAGTTTATCCCCACAAGTCCTAGCACAAGTATACAGTTTATTAATAGTCCAGTATTTTTGCCAAACGTTTTGATATTCTTTTCCGTTTACTATTTGTTTAATATCTTTTTCTAAAACATTTGTATTACCAAGATCTGCTAATAACTCCTTATACTGAGATTCAATATGTAATCGTATATCATCTAACTTAGGATTTTCATAAGGCTGATAAGGAATACTTGCCAAGAAACAACACGGAAAAAGGTTTTTATGGGCATCAATATAAACTTCTTTAGCATGTTTTGAATAACAAGAAATATTTGTATTGTCAACAAAATCTTGAATGTTGTTTATCTCATTGTCTGATAATTGAATATTATTTGCCTGTGAGCTAGGATATAAAAAATATTGAAAACGTATTTTACTGTCAAATACTGCAAAACTATCATCGAAAGCAAACCTACTACTGTGCTTCAAATAAAAATCTGAAAATCCATATGCTTTACTAAGTTTTTTTGCTTCAGTAATCTGATGTTCGTTATGTTTAAATGCTAAGAAACTCCATATAGCGTTACCCCCATTGAGCATAAAATGTTTTGCATGGGATAACACTCTATCATATGTTGTTCCTATTCTATACATACTGTGTGTATCGCTTAAACCATCTATGCTAAAGATAACTTTATGTTTTTTTGGTAAGCATGAAACTAAACTTTGCCACCAAGCTGGTGTATGCATACCTCCATTTGTGTGTATTTCCACACTTAGATTGTATTCTTTAATATACTGCAATATTGGTAATATGTCTTTACATATCATTGGATCTCCAAAGTTACCACAAATATAAAAATGTTCTATTGAAGATATAATTTCTTTATGAAATACTTTTTTAAAATCGTGTATCGTCCAATCTGCTATGCTAATACGACTATTTTCCAATCCTCCATGCCAGTTGCGATCGCACATAGGACACGATGCCTGGCATCGATTTGTAAGTTCTATATGTACAGTTTTTATTTCTTTAAATGGTATCATATAATGCTTTCGTCCTTGCTTTGGGTGCACATACACCGCACCAGCATGATTTCTTTTTACACACTATTGTGTCAGTGGTGCCTAGCCTGTCCAATATTTCTTTTGTGTTGTTAAGTGTACCAATAGGGCCTATACCACCGTCCCAGTTCATTCTACAGTCTTTGTTGGTGTAAACCATTTTGCTGTGTTGTTGCACATATAAAAAATGTTTGTCTACACTACAATGCCACCCTTCAAAACGATTTTCAACTTTGTCCACAGTGCATCCATCTGCACAAAGTTTTGCTCCACCGCAACAAGCTCTTTTGTCACTGGTGTTAAATCCACGAGTGATTATAGCCAACAATTTTTTGTTTAACTTGGTAGGAGATTCTCCACGCAGGTATTTTACTTGTTCAGCATTGTAGTTGAATCTAAAATCTAACCAATGATGATCTATTTCTCTCAAGTGGTAAGGCACATTTGATTTTTTGCACCACTCAACCATAGCTACACATTTTTCCCAATGCTTTGGATGCATCATTATGTTGACTTGAAACTGTTTGTTAGCAACTTTTAATCCCAATACATTGTGTTTGAAAATCTTTACCTGCTTTGGTTCTGTTTCGGCATGAAAGGTAACAGTGTAGTAATCAATGTACTGCATCATTCTATGCCACAGTTTCTTTCCTACAACACCGTTTGTGATAGTGCTGATATTTATATTTTTACCTGTATCTTTTATTCTGTAATGCAAGTGTTGAAAAACATTGAGTATACCAGGCTGAAAAAAACTTTCACCACCTTGTATATTGATACCTGCATACTGTTGATCTACAGGCTTTGTGTCTAATATTCTACTGGTATATTCAACTATAAAATCAGCAGTGGACAAACAATCCTGCCAGTCAGGATGATCAGTTTTGTTATCATGACCGTCTCCGCAGTAAGAACAATCTAGATTGCACTTGAGAGTTGTTTCCCATTGTACATCAAACATTTTAGGATTGACGGGTTTTAAAATGTCCATTTTGTTGCTCCCATTTCTCCACTACATCCACAGTATGATTGCTCACATATCACAGGCTCTGTTCTTGCTGTAAACTTGTTTACAAAATCAGCATCATAAAAGTTACAATCGTATAAATGCTGTTGACAGTTTCCAGTTAACGCTCCGTCTCTAAATATTTTTAAAACATCTAATCCAAGATTACAATAAAATCCTACAAAGTTATTGTATCCATTTATGTGAAACCAGTTGTCGTTGTCAAGTTCTATAGTGTCTGTGTCTGTTTCGACTAATATTCGTGTTTGCGGCACTCGTGCAGCGTTTTTGTACCAATCAAGTTCTGGATACCTTTTAACACTATTGCTCAAGTATTCTTTTTGTGCTTCTGTGTATTCTGTAGGACCTATCACAGGCTTTGCTATAACTGTAAACGGATATTCACTATTTGTCAACTGATGTACTATATCAACACATTTGTCAAAACACAACGGATCCATCAACACATCTGCATTGCACTCTATATTGTGTTGATACAGTAAATCTAACAATGCTTTGCTATGCTCAACTTTGGTATATTCGTGATGTATGCTTACATTTACTATGTCAAAACAATCTATATGCCGTTTCCACCAACCGATACTTTTGCTGCCATTGGTGCTTATTTGATAAACAACATCAAACTCTGCTTTGAGTTTGTGCATCACAGACGGTAAGCCTTTCCATATAGTAGGTTCGCCGCCGATGAAATACAATATCACAGGTTTGTTGTAACTGTGTAACAAATGTCTTAAGTTGTTGTAAAAAAGTTCTTCATCTGGCCAAGGCATAGTACCGCTGTTACTGTCAGGAAAACAATAACTGCATTTGAAATTGCAGAGATTGCCCAACATTATTTCAATGCGTAATCTAGTGCTGTTGTTGGATATCGACTTTATCATAACAAATGTGCAAGTTCAGGAAATACATCCCGTGCATTTACTCCTCTTATTGCATCTAGTTTGTTTACATACTCTTTGAAGCCTGGCAACAAATGACTGTTGTCCTGTGCATCCATGTGATTTAGTATTGCTTCCCAACGGCGCCAACCATATGGATTCTGTTCCCAAAACACAGGATCCTTTGTGTAAAAGTCGTACAAGTAACTTTTGAACTTGGCAAACAAATCTCTTATTTCTGCTTTGTCCTCTTTGGGCAATATTTGTATACTCATAAATGTTGGAATATACAGCAAATGCATGTTTATTAAGCCGCCGCCTGCTCTAACACCCCTAATCATTTCAGTGTTTACTTTGCTGAAGTTTTGTGTGTTTTTCCAATGTATAAAATCAGGCAAATGCTTGATATTGAATATTTGTATAGCAGTGGCAATGCTTGGACGAATGTTGTCAGGTGTGCGATCCAACATGTGCAAGTTGCGTTCTACAGTTGCCCAATCTGTTGGGTACCTAATGTAGTTGTTTCTAGGGCCAGCAGCATCAATACTTACACCCACTTTTACTAGATCAAAGTGTTTCCAAAGTTCGATAAGATCCTCGTCTACAAGAATACCGTTGGTGTTGTATCGCAATCTAATATGTGTATTATGCCCACTGCGTACTATTTCTTCAATAAACTTTTTGTGCTCTGCAATCATTAATGGCTCGCCACCTGCAAAGTACACTTCCTTCAAGTTGGGTATTTGCTTGTACAACTGTTCCCAGAATATTTCATTTTCATGCCACTTGTTGTTGAAAGCAGCTTTGTCCCATTGCATTTGTCGCTTTACTTCAGGATCTTCCAGTTGTGGTTCTAGCACTTTCCAGTCTTTTACCCACTTACTGCTGTCATGAGGTGAACACATTACACACTTGATATTACATGTGTGTCCTAATCGCAAATCCAAGTATTGCAGTTCTTCTTTATAACTACCATCTTTGTCTGTTTCGTTGAGCAGTTCTTCTACATTGAGTCCACGCTCCATCCATGTTCCTGTTTCCCATAGGCGTTTGCTAACAACACCCTGCGACTCTTCGGCAAAGCACTTGGTACAACTTGCAGGCACTGCACCTTCCATCATGGTTGTGCGCACACTTTTCATGTAATCACTGTTCCACGCTTGCATAGGTGTGACAGTGTTGAAGTTGATAGGATCACCGTTTTCTTGTTTGACTAATCCTACTGTGTGATCCGATCCTGCACCACTAGCATTAGCACTGCAACACAATCTCATGTCTCCGTTGGGTCTTGTTGCCATGTGTATCCACGGCAATGCACAAAATGTTGGAGTGGTTTTTTCAGCAATAGTGTTTTGCACCATTGCAATCAAGTCTTTGTTCATTTTTCTCCAATCAAAAGGAATCGATTGTATAAAGGCAGTTCTAAAGTGTCATGCTGTTTTATATATCTAAGTTTACTATGTTCATAAAAATCTACTACATTGGCAAAGCATCTAATGTGTTCAGGCAAGTCATAATAGTTATTGCTTTGTAGAACTATTAAACTAGTCGAAGGCACTTTAGATAACCATTTATCATACTGTTCTTGACTAATATGTTCTGTGCTTGTATTAATAACAACATCAGGATCAAACTCATATTCATATTCACACATATCAGCAGTAATAGCATTAAACTTGCCTGACATTTCTTGTCTTTTACAAATCATATTTGCAGTTTCTACGCAACTTGAATCAATGTCTACACTGCGAATGTCATTTATTTTCATATTGCTGTTAAATAACAAACTTGCAAGCACGCCATTCCAGCCGCCATGTATTACTATATTGAGAGGTTTGTCGGGTACATGTTTAGATAACTGGTTTACAAGCCATACTTTGCTTTTGAGTTGTCCTTTCCAAAAACTTTCAAGCACACCAAAGTGGTTTTCACTGTTGCGTATTGCATCCATCCAAAATGCAACATCATCTAAATCTACCAACATGTTTTAACCATTTGTTTTTGTATTCTTAAAAAATGTTCTAAGTTGTGTTTACGTATATCTTTAGTTAGATGTATCATTGTGGCTCTATCATATTTCATCATTGCTTCTTTCAACGCATCAATTGCACTAAACAATCTTGTATTTTCGTCTTCAGAATCATAGCTTTCGTTTATTATACACGAAAATGTTTTAAAGCCAAGTTTTTTTAGATATTGTAATGTATTTTTTGGACCTATCACTATAAACGCTTGTTTACAAACAATGGGCTTCCACATCTTTTCACTTAAAAATATATGATAATGTTTTTGATGTACTTCATGATAATGTGTTTCAGTCACTATATTTAAAAAACAATCTTCATATATTTCTCTATTGTAATCATGCGGGCGACAACCTTGAGAAAAGTCTGTTGTATCGATGTTTAAAGGTAACTTTTTCCAAAGTTCAGTTGTTTGTTCTTTTAATATTTGTTTATGTTTATCGCTATAGTTTTGACTATAAGGAAATAAAAGTTGTTCAGGTGTTAGTTTATTTGTATCTCTTTCGTAGTGATTGTCTAAGCAACTTACTCTGCCGTATTGTAACATGTTTAAATGATTCAAGTAGGCAACAGTTTGCATACGATGAGCTCGTGGACGATTATTTAGACAACAAAAAAAGTTATGTTTTCTTATTAGATGAATATCGTCTAATGGCTGATCATAATAGTTGTCGTATACTCTATGATACCATTCAGGATAATAAAATACTTCAAATGTTTTTTTAAGTTTCTTTTCACGCAACCAACGATTATATTCAGCTTCTGCTTGATATAAACCTGTAGCAAAATATATCTTATTAATACAATCATATTTTTGTGTGCATTCATAAAGTTTTGGAAAATATCTAAGTGCATATCCTTCTAATACATCGGAAAACAAAACATAAACATCTTTGTTGTTTTTTGCTTCTTGTATTTTATCCTCACAGTTGAATATATTTGCAATAGGAACTATAAAGAAATATTTTCCACTAGGATTAGCTAACCATTCACTGTATTTTTTTGTGTGTAAGTTAAATGGCTCAATGTATCTTGTGTGTTTTACATCACAGTAGTTTAGTTGATTATTTGTTTCCAATGATGAATGGTCCTATCTATTCCTTCTTCGTAGGTAATTTTAGGTGCCCATCCCGTAACTTCGGTGATTTTATTATGATTACTGTTTAGCCACCAAATCTCTCCGTGACGAGGATCTTTTGTATCCCAATTGATTTGTCCAGTCCATTCTAGTTGTTCTGCAATATATTCTGCACAATGTCTAATCTTCCGTGGGTCGTCTGGACCAATAGTAAATATGTTGCCTTTGACTTTATCGCCGTTTGTAATAACTGCCATCCATGCATCAAGCAAATCTTCAATGTAAATAAAGTTTCTGTATGGTTCGGCATAACCTAGATTACAAGTATCACCTTTGAGCATTTGACTAATGATTTGTTCTGTTACAAAGAAATCATTGTCTTTACGACCATATGCATTAGTTTGTCTAAAACTTGCCCAGTTTAATCCATATGCTCTTTCTGCATATTCTAAATACTTTTCACAACCATACTTAGCAACTGCATATGGTGCATTAGGATGAGGGGTAGTGTTTTCGTCAAATGCAACACTATTTACATATGTGCCAGTTTGTTCTACCTCGTCACTAATAGGTTGCCATCCATAAACTTCCATTGTGCTTGCAAACACAAAATATGGCATAGGATCAACAGCTCTACATGCTTCGATAAGATTTACTGTTCCTACGTAGTTTACTTCACTAAAACTTACCTGCTCATAAAAACTTTTTTGTACTTCTGTGCGAGCAGCCAAGTGTACAACAATATCGGGTTTGATTTCTTTTACCTCTTGCTGTACTCCTGTATGATGTGTAAGATCACTTTTTAGTTCAAATACTTCTCCGATTGTTTTCAATCTTGGCAACAAATGCTGCCCAATAAATCCGCTAGATCCTGTTAGTAATATTCTCATGTTAACTTTTTAAAAACTCCATTAATGGCTCATAACTATTTACACATTCTAAATATGTTAAAAGCTGTTTGTGGTTATCAATATTTTCAATACAAAACTTTTCAAACCCTTCAGGAACAAACTTTTTTGTTTTTAAATGATCTAAAAAAACTTCAAAGTTGTATTCTGCTGCATCTTTTGTAAGTTTGTGTAACTCTTGTTTATCAATAAGACAAAAGTCATGTACTTGTTGAATAAACATTTCGCATCTTTTTTCGTCATCTTCTATTTTATCAAACTTATAGTCAATAACATTATCAAATAACTTAAAACCTATATTTTTTAAATATCTATGCGTGTAAGGAACACCCCAAACAATAAACGGACGAGTATGATAGATTGCCATATATGTTTTTTCTGTTAAAAACAGACAGTTTAGATTACTTTCACTTATTATGCTAAAAACACTGTTCTTAAACTCTTTTGGAGGTACGAATATATCGCACATACCGTTGTCTTGTTTAAAATCGCTGTCAAACTCTAAGTTTTTAGGCTCCCAGTATTCAAAATCCCATAATGTATGATAATCTTCGTAATCAAACTCATGCCAACTAATATACCCGTAATCAAACAAACCTTTTCCAAAAAGTTTGTCAATGAACATACAGCGCCACCAATGGGGACGTCCATTCATTGATACAAAATGTTTCTTCAGAATATCTGCTTCAGGCTTCTGAGGATAAATGCCAAACTTGCTTCTATACGCTATTCTATGTCCAAAATAATTAGGCCAATGCTTGATATTAAAATCTATATGCTGATATCTAGTATTAAGTTGTTTATCCATAACTGCACCATAATACGCATTTAATTTAATATTTTTCCTTGCGGCAAACTTTAAAGTTTCATCTACAGTGTCACGATCGCCGCCTAAAAGCACAGGTTCCCACTCTTCGGGTCCTACTATAGTTATTTCTTTGGTTCGAGGATGACGTAATGCTTTTTCGACAGGTTCTGGACCGTCAGGCCCCCAAGCATAAAACACATATCTACCAGTATTGTCATGATGGTTCTCTAGTTCATACATAAATATACTTATGTTTGACATAGTTAACACATTTGAAAACAGAATAGCTGATTTTTTTGGTGCACCTTATGCAGTGAGCACAGATTGTTGTACACATGCTGTTGAACTATGTTTACGTTATAAACAAGTAAATCAAGCAAAATGTCCTAAAAATACTTACTTGAGCATTCCTATGACCTTTAGTAAACTTAATATAAAATGGAACTTTGCAAAAGATAGATGGAAAGAATATTATTATATTACTGATGAAATAATAGATGCTGCAACTATGTGGCGACAGTATAGTTATATACCGGGTACCTTTATGTGTATCAGCTTTCAATACAAAAAACATTTGAGTTTAGGCAGAGGTGGTGTAATATTATTAGACAATAAAGAGGATAGAGATGCTCTTATTAAACTAGGTTATGACGGGCGTCATAGAGATGCACCATGGGCTGAACAAGATATTTCAACTATGGGATATCATTATTATATGACTCCAGAAACTGCACAACTAGGTTTAGATAAACTATCTGACGCAATAAGTACCTTACCAAAAATTTGGGGCACAGAAGACTATCCAGATTTAACTAAACTCCATATCTTCAAAAACATAAATATTTCTTGAATACTTTTTAATATCTTGAAAATCATCACGTAAATAAAGATTGCGATGTATAAAATCATATACTTTGTCTAAGTCTTCCTTAATCTTATTTTCTAATACAAAATCGACAATAAAATGTTGCATAAGTGTAAAACGATCTTCAGTTTTAGATCTTAACTCTAGTCCTAAACTTGGATAAATCCAATCTCTAACTTTTTGCAAATGACCTAGTATATCAGGATGACTATCTTGTAGTGTACCAAAAGGTTTATTAGTTTCAAACATATGCCAATCTATGTGAGGTATTTCTTTTGAATAAAAATCTTTAAGCAAGTTATAGTGTTCTGATTCGTCGTATATTAGTGCTGCTTCATTATTATATGGAGTAAAACTATGCCCTTGCCAAATAATATTATCCTTGTACAACTTATTAACTGTAATAATAGCAGTCATATTTTTTACAAGATCGTTTTGCATACTCCAGTGATTTTTGAGCCAACTACGGTTATCGTATCTACAACCAGCATTAAACACACTACCTTCTGCTTGCCAACGTCCGTCGATAAATCTGTCTTCTCTACTAAAACTGGTCCATAAAATCATTATTTTGTCTTCGGGCTGAAACTTGTATTTTATATCTGCCTCGATAATCCTATGATGTATTCCAACATTTCCTAAACCAGGCAATGCTAAATTGTAGTGTTCTGCTTCTTGATCATATGCAACAATGTTTGCCCAAGTTGGCCACATGTAGCTAGTAAAACTGCAACCAAAAGTGAATAATCTACCCATATATAATCCTTAAATATAGTATGAATATTTATAGCACTAATGAGTGGGATCCACTAAAGAAGGTTGTAGTTGGCGTAGCCGATTATTGCCGTATTCCCGAAATGGATATAAGTTTACGTTGTATCAACTATGCAGACAAAAAAGATGTAAGCGATATCAAGGCTGGTTTATATCCAGATCAAGTTGTAGAAGAAAGCAACGAAGATCTTGAAACGTTTGTAAAATTTTTAGAAGGTGAAGGCGTTGAAGTTGTAAGACCTAAACGTACACCAGATGTTGAATATTACAACTATTGCCCACGTGATACTGTATTTGTTCATGGCCAAAAACTACTTGCTGCCCCTATGAGTTTAACAGCAAGAACCAACGAGTTTCATCACATGCTCCCTCACATAGCAGGTGTTAATATGTCTCATCGGATTGATCGAACTAACCTGTACGATGAAACTTGTGTAGGCGATCCTGATCGTCTTGCCCTCACTGAAGTAGCACCTTGTTTTGACGCTGCTAATGCTATACGTGCAAATGATGACATTTTGTACTTGGTCAGCAATAGTGGTAACAAAGCAGGTGCTGCATATTTACAAGATTTTATTAATAAACCAAGATACGATTTTATGGAACCAGGAGATGTACGTGTGCACAGACTTGAAAATGTGTATAGTTACATGCATATAGATAGCACCGTTGCTTTCCTTCGTGAAGGACTGCTTTTAGCTAATCCAAGTCGTATTAAAGACAAAGATGTTTTACCTGCTCCTTTTAACGATTGGGATATTATTTGGGCACCAGACCCTGTTGATGCTGGACACTATCCAGGACTATGTAATAGTAGTATATGGACGTGGAATGTTAACTTGTTTAGTGTAAATCCAAACTTGGTTGTATTAGAAGAACATCAAGAGCCAACTCGTAAAGCATTAGAAGCACATGGAATAGAATGTGCTATGCTACCATTGCGTCATGCTAGAACACTAGGTGGGTGTTTTCATTGTTGCACACTAGATCTTGTTCGTGAAGTCGGGTAAATCTAACAACGGTAAAATTTTATTAGCAGTTTCTTGATGCCACTCGATGCCATCATGCATTAGGTCTCTTGCTTTCATACTACCATTTTTACATCTAATAGGCCAAACTTGATAAGGACTTCTAAGTATAGGTTGATAATCCATTTCCCATGTGAAGTTAAGCACAGGAACACCAACACTTTTCCATAACAGATTAAAATGATCAAACCACAAACGATTGTTCCAGATACACTCACCCTCGTCCATAATATATCTTCGTCTATACCATTTGCCATCAATACCGTTATCTTCGGCCATATCTTTAAAACCGAAATGATCATCTTTATTTAGAACAAAACTTTTTCTTGTATGTGCAGGCCACTGAACAATAACTAGGTGTGGAATAGGAAATCCGTTTTTAATCCATTGTGATGCTTGATAACATGCTACATCGCAACCTGTTCCTTGTGCTGCTGCGTTATATACATCTGTACATCTTGCTTCGGCTACTTTCCAAGACCATGTGTCTTCGTGACGTAATCCAACACCTTCGGTATAACTACAACCAAATGTCATCATAAACCCAGGACTCAAATCTTTTAAAGATTTTGTCCTATGCCCAAATTCATTAAACTTATATTCGATAGGAAGATTTGCCCATTCCCATTCTGGGTTTCTTTCACACTCTTTTTTAAACGCTTCTTCTTCTTCTGGACCCATAAATGCCATAGTTTGATTTATACGCTCAGGATTTATCAACAAACCGTTATCATGTACTTCCATAAAATGTTCCTATAAATATCTAATATATTTAATGCTAAAGGATACAAAAACTTGTCAAACTGGTTTATGGGAATATATTTTAGACCAAAAAATAATCTTTTGCCCGAACTTATTGGAAGTAATGGCGAAAGACGATCTATGCAAGATATCAGCAAAATAGAACAACTTGTTGATTTAATACGAGAATCAAATATAACTGACAGTAGTCATCCTATTGCTGTATTCAACGGTACACACACTATTGACTATTTAGATAGTTTGATTATCACCGAACAACATAGAAAAATATTAGCAAGTAAAACTTTAGGATTTTATTTTTATGAACCTCTTACACACTACAAATACAATCCTGAAAAATACAAACAACCTCATATATTAAAAATAGACAACTCACCCGACGAACTTAAAGATATTAGAGCATACGAACTCGACAGTTTAAACGAATGGGCAGGGCGTCATGGATTTGAAAATGTAAACGTATATTGCACAGATTATAAATGTTGGGAATATTATCAACCAAAATATCCAAATCTAAAACTATTGTCTATGGACCTTTTTGTTGAATGGTGGACATGTCATGTAAAACTTAGAGACAGAAAAAACTTTATCCAAAATAGAGAAGAAATGCCTCCTGAGTTTTTTCCCGAAAAAATACAAAAAAAGTTTTGGAGCGGAGCATGGCGTTATGATCCAAGTAGACATTTTATCACTGCGTTTTTAGCAGGAAAAAATATGATAGATACTAACAATGTTAGTTTTTATTTTGGAATGACAAATGAAGACATGAAACGTAGAATGTGGTTTTCTTGGAAAGAGTTTGAACTGCGTCATCCAACACTATCTAAAACATTACTGCTAGGCAATGATATATTGCAACAAAAAGTTCCACTAAGTTTTGCTGTCAATAACCCTACAAAAAAAGGACCAAATGATAGTATAGAACCAGAAGACGCAGGCGGCAACGCAAGAACTACGCACGATCCTACAGATACATATTTTGAAAGTTTTTGTGCTATTGTGCAAGAAAGTCGTGTTACACAACCATGGCCTAACATAAGTGAAAAAACACTCAATGCTATCAAAAGTTACAGACCATTTTTATTGTGCGGGGCACCAGGTGTTTTGCAAATGCTTAAAGATATGGGATTTAAAACATTTGACAAGTATTGGCCAGAAGATTATGATGATATTATAAGCAACAAAGATAGACTTGCAAGGATATGCGAAACAATTGAATACATAGATTCATTTACAATCGAAGAAATGAGGCTTATGTATGAGGATATGGAAGAAATACTAGTACACAATCATAATCAAATAAAACTGATACCAGACTTTTACAACAGAATAAATGCGGAACTAGGTGAAATAATCATCGAATAGTTTATCTGCCCAGTATTGGTGTGCATCTTCTTTATGGTGCCAATACTTTTGTCCGCTAATATCAAACCCGCGGCTCTTGCAATGTTCCCAAAAACTTTCTTCTGGCTTATCAAAGTTTTTAAATCTAGTCCTATCGACTTTGTTTCTATAAAACTGATATCTGCCTCCTATTTTACAGGCTTGGAAAGCATTTGCAAAAATAAACTGAGCTCCGATATTTTGTATATTTGCCTGTGTTTGTATAATATTCAAATATCTTTGCACATACCAATGCGTAGAATTATAAAATAAATGTTTACGTAGAACTTTTTGATTATTGTTAAACTTTCTTGGAAATAGCTTACTACTATGATCATGATGCACATGACCTGATTGCTTATCAGGTGTATAATCTACATAATCATATACATCATTTCCACTGTCATCAGGTGTATCATAAAACATTTCTGTTCTATGTTCTCCTGTCCAATGTATAAGAAACAGTGTATTTTTTGCACGTCTAGGATTATCTAATATATAAAATAAAGTTGTTCTTGCAATATAATCGTTGCTTGCACCAGGTACACTTAGATCAACTTTGGATACTCCTAGCCTATTAGCAAACTTTGCTCCAAAAGATCTTTTCCTGTTTTCTGGGTGATCTCCTAGTCCACTTCTAAATATTTCACTACCTGCAGAATGACTACACCCGTTTATTAGTAAGTTTGTAAATTTGTAGTTAGACAAACTGGCCATTCTCCTCTATTATTTTTAATAACTTCAATATACATATCTTTGAGATTTACTAATCCGTCAGTTGTATGTCTTTCATAATAAAACTTGTTGATATTACCTAAAATAACTTCAATTTTATCCATATGGATATAAGGAGAGTTTAAACTAGCACATGCATAAAAATCATGTATGCGTACATTATCATTATCATCTAAATATGCATTATGAGGATAAAAGTTCATTTTAATCATATTATGTTTTTCTAATGCATCAAGAACATCATTTACTTTATTTGTGTAATCATTCTTCCATTTGGCTTTTTCTATTAAATGATTTAAACTTGTATCATACCATTTGAAAAATATCAGTTGTTTCTTTTTATCGATATCAATAATCTCTGGAGCAAACTTTTCTTTTTGAACATGCTCTAGCCATTTGCATTCATTTTCAAAAAAGAAATCGATATGCGCTTGGGTATATCCTGCTCTATCAAAAAAGTATCTGCGATCATATTGATATTGCATACAAAATATGCTTTTATTTGGACTAATGCGAGGAACATAAACAATGTTAGGACGTACCATTCCTCTGTTTTGATACTTATAAAATATTTGCCATTCTTCTATATTCATAATCGTTCTTTTGGTATAATAATATCAGTTCCGCAATGACAATGCTCTTTACTACATATAACAGGTCTTGTAGTAAATTGCAAGTTTTTTTGTAAAATATTACCATGATTTCGTCCTACACCACAACTTGCACTGCTGATTTCCCCTCTAGGATTAATAAACAGTGCATCATCTACAAAACATTTCCATCCTTTAAAAAAGTTTTGTCTAGCAGCAATAATCTTGTTACTGTTAATAGGTTCAATAGTATCAGTATAATGTGCCATGCTTACAGCTTTGTTTGGATTGTAAGGCTTGGGAAGTTTTTCAACAGTTTCAAACTGTGCTTCTTCTAAAAACTTTACTTTTTCAGGATCACTGTACTCCCAAGGTCCTGCATTCACACTCATTTCATCAAACAGAGGTGTCCATTCTAAGTTATAGTTTGGTACTTCTTCTCTTACCCGATTTCCAAACTCAACAATCTCCCAAAAGCGTTCTTCGTGCATCAGCATTTTTGTACACAAATAGTTTACTTTGTCGCACAAAAACTTTGCATTTTCAATATATCTATCTTTTTTACTGAACTCAATATGAAAACTTGCAATAATATCATCAAATAAATGATGATGTTGTTGCCAATATTTTACAGGACGAGATAAGTTTGTATTAACACTAACTGTTAGAGTATCTCCTAACCAGTCTTTTAAATATTCTGTAAGAGGAATAAAGTTTTCCCAATGAGTAGGTTCGCCGCCACTATAGAATATTTTAAAATATTTGTAACCTTTATCTTTGTACGTTTGAAATATTTTTGTTACATTTTCAATATACTGATCTAGATTACCATTGTTTCTTACATCGCCTGCCCAGTTACCAGGATTGCAATATGTACATTGAAAGTTACAAAAGTTGTTGACTTGCCAAGTAATACATGCGTAAGGCTCTGCCATTGGAGTGATTTTGAGTAACTTAGACATAACTTCTTAACCACTCCATTTCAGGAAATGTACTCCAAAAATCTTCACCTCTGTATTGATCAAGACGATGATTGTTTTCAAAAAACTGTTTAAGTTTATCTTCGTTGAGTGTGCCTGCATTAAAAAACTGTATTACACTATCAATTTTGCCTATTACATCTTTGATTATTTCAGGTTTTGCAACTGCTCTATCTTTGATTTTATCAAATGCCCAGGCTTTGTAATCGATATATTTTGCACGTAACTCTTGTTTGTAATGTTCGGGTATATAATCAACACGCATAAAGTCAGGCCCAGTAAGCATGTTTAATCTACAATTCTCAATATCAACAAGTCCTCTTTCAACCCAATCCATATGGAAATCGGGCCAGTTCCAAACATTATATAAACTTATGGTAGGAGTTAACTCAAAATGCACATGAGGAACTTCTTCCATCATCTGTAAACGGTTCTGTTCGATTACATTCCAATCTGTGCCGTGTCTACTGTATTCTGCTCTTGCACCATTACAATCCAAACTTGCACTAACATGTATATCTCTAAACTGTTTCCAATACTCAAGTATACTTTTACGTTTGTACTTGAAGTTACTAAAGTTAGTTGTGTAGCGTAAAGCTACATCTGTTTTGTTAGTTTCAAGCCACTTGTCTAGTATTTTGTAATGTTCTTCGGTGATAAGTGCTTCACCTCCAGCAAAATATACTTCTTCACAGTCTGGCAAATATTTTTGCAAGTCTTCCCAGAAGTTATTTTGTTTTGCAATATTAATAATAATCTCGCCGTCGTTATTAAGAATATTTGCAACTTCATGTTTACCATATAACTCGCCATGTTCTTTAGCATGTAAACTACTAAGTTCTGGTCCACAACTACGACATTTCATATTACATATATTGCTAAAGCGTACATCAAGGTATACCATACGCATTTCATCAATACTACCATCATCGTTGGTTTGTCTTACAAGATCAAAATGCTTGTCTCCATACCAATGATTGTGATTTTTCCGTAATGTCCACACATATGTTCTATCTTCTAACTCATAGCAACGTCTACAACAATCTAAACGTTCTCCATTAAGCATTGCAAGACGTAGTTCTTTATACCTGTCACTATTCCAGGCTTCTTCGATACTACTTTGTTTAAGATTTGCAAATGGTTGATCACTGTCAGCAATACAACAAGGCATAACTCTTCCGTCAGGCCAGGCATGCATATGAATCCATGGCAATATACAAAATGCCTTGTTTTCTTTTAATAAATGTTCTTTATCCATCCATCATCTCCGCAAGTTCTGGAAAGGTTTTACAAAAATCTTCGTTGCGTATTTCGTCACGTCTTTGTATATGATGTTGAAACTGTTCTTTTTGTTCGTCCCATGTATCTTGCTCATTTGCAAAACTTACTGCATCTTTGACGTGTAAAGCAGGCCACCAGTTATCGTTTTGCATAAAGTTATATAACTTTTGATTATTGCTATTTCCGATTTCTTTAAGATTTTTTGGCATTGCATGGGCACAAAAATAACTAGGTGTAATAGCCCTATATATACTAATACTATCTTTATGTCTAAATAAATCTTTTTCCATTAGGTATGTAAAGAAATCTGCTAGTGTTCTATAGTTAAATACGCTCAATACAGTGTTAAACTGATAATCAATAAAATCTAAGTTTCTAATACTTTTTAGATTTTCTTCAACTACTCCCCAGTCTGTTCCATGTCGCAAGTATTCAGCACGTTTACCGTAATGATCTAAACTGGCACTGATTTCAACTTTTTTAAATCGGCTCCATAAATCTAGAACATCATATTTCTTATATTTAAAGTTACTCATGTTTGTGTTGTAACGTAATGTGATTTGTTTGTTATAACCACCTTCGATCATGGCTTCTAATATTTGATAATGTTCATCAGTGATTAAGGGTTCGCCACCTGCAAAATATGCCATATCCATATGACAAACTTGTGACTTGATTTCTTCTAAAAGTTTTCCACTAGAATCTGCATGATTTATAATCCTATAGTTAGGCGGAACATGATCGTGCTGTTTCATTTCTTGTGCCCACTGACTGCTAAATTCTGCTCCACATGTTCTACATTTAAAGTTACAAATATTACTGAAACGGACATCAAAGTATCTCATTTTAAACTCAGGTACAGTTCCGTCTTCTTGTGTAGTAGGAACAACTTCGTCAAAATATTTGCTAAAGTTTTCCAAACTATAAGTTCTAAAACTAAAAGGTGAACTTTTCTCATGTTTGTAACAATATTCACAAATACTACTTTTTTCATCATTGAGCATACGCAAACGCAGTTCACGCATCAAATCATCGTTGAATATTTCAGACAAAGGTTTATTTTTTACATTATCAAACGGATCTGTATAATCACTGCTACAACAAGGATATACATCTCCTTTTGGCGTAACATTCATATGTATCCACGGAAACATACAAAACGTTTTACTGTTCAATAACTTTTCTTTATCAAAATCCATTAGCTTCCTTACACAACTCAAAAAAGTCATTCATTTCAGGAAAGGTAGCTTCAAAGTCAAGATTACGTCTGCGATCTTGTTCTTTAAAAAAGTTCCAAAAGTCTCTACGTCCTTCTCTAACTCTATCAGGTGTGTATTGAGTAGTTTTCATATAATCAACTACCCTGCGAAACTTTTCATACTCTAGTTCACTAAAATGATGTTTACTACCTTCTTGCACATTATCTTTGATAAACTGTAAATGCTTTTCCATGTAAGGTAAGTATTGTTCTTTGGGCAAAATATTTATATCATATTGCAAAGGTTCTTTTAGATATGGTGTATCGAAATGTATTCTTTGCCATCTACCACTGTTAACATCGTTGTATTTACGGCGCCATTCTAACATTTTTTCAAGTAGTGTTTCAAATGTTGTTACACTAAAAAGACTAAACGTAATCATAAATGTCACCGGTGCAGTTGTATTGCGCATAAAGTAATCTAGGTTACGTTCAAAAACTTCAATATCTAATCCGTCACGAATATACTCTGCACGATTGCCCCAAGTATCAATACTGCTAAAAAGTTTAAATGCTTTGATTTTATTTTGGCTTAATAAACTATTAACATTATCGGTAAACTTTTCAAGTTGTTTTTCTTTACCGCCTAAGTTACTGTTTACATTAAGTTCAAGATGCGGCTTTGGATCCTTTTCAAGTTCATCAAACAACCTGTATGTGCTTTTTTGTATTGTAGGCTCTCCGCCAGTAACACGCAAAATGTTCAGTGTCTTGCTAACTTCGGGCCACCATTTCCACCAAGCACGTAAATAAGGGTTGCGATCTTCTTCGTATACACGGAACCAATCAATATCATTTCTGTGATTTTTAACCATATCATACGGACCGTGCTGTCGTATTTCGTTATAATATCTACTGCTGGCTTTCGGGTGACAATACCCACAACGGAAGTTGCATTCGTTACCAAACGAAATCTCAATGTATTCAGGATTAACATTAAAGTCCCAAGGATTAAACTTTACTTCTTGTAATCTTTCTTCGCTGTAAATACTACCACTACGTATATGTCGATCACTAATATAATCGTCGCCCATGTTTTCAATATTCCAGCAATAGTTACAACCATTGCATTGTTTGCCTTCTAACATCTCTCTGCGTTCTTGCTTTTTTTGCTTTGTATTATGTAACGCACTAGGATTGGTTAGGAGCTCGTCAACATCAATCTGATGCGGAGCAGGGTGATAACAACTGTGTGTTTCACCTGTTTGCAAATATATTGTTGTATGGTACCATTTTGCAAAACAAAATGTAGGTGAAAAATGCCGTGTAGTAATAGCATTAATACTTTTTAACTTGTCTGTGTTTTCTGACATATTATCTCTTTGCTGTTCTAGGCGGATTGGTGTATACAGTTTTAAAGAACAAACTTTGATTGCCGTTTAATGGCTCAGCAGCAATAGGCAACTCAAGTTCTTCGATCAACTTGTATCCAAGTTCTTGTGATTGTTGATCAATATCTGAAATATCTTTATTATCCCAATATTCATTTAACCAATCAAAGTCACGCACATTTACAAAGTCCCAATCAGTACACATAGTTTTATACAAGCCTTCTCTTGCACCATAGGTTGCCCAATCACCGTTTTCAACATCTGCACCTACCATTAACCAAACATATAATCTATGCAAGTTCTTCCAATGATTCTTCTGAAACTCTTCTACTGTCGGCTTTAGTCCTCTATCAAGTGCCATCTTTACACCTTCACGAAAACCTGCTCTCCATGCTTGTTGAGGAGATCCGTTATTCATTATTTCACTATAACAACCATTCATCTGAATGTATTCAATATCCCAACAAAAATCAACTTGTGCATGTGCATTATTAGGATCAGCATTTTCGTGAGTACGCATGGTTAATACTTTTTGCTTAGGCCAGCATTTGATACCACCGTTGCCATACTCTAATCCGTTGATTGTGTTTTTTGCACTCCAACTGATTACACATTCATCTAAACTAACATTTTTATTCCAATGTCCATCTTCGTGATCATCTAAATTAAAACTTTTTGTTAAGAAGTCAGGATTAATAATATTATCACCGTCAACTGTAATAAATCTATCAGATTCTGATAACTCAGCACAGGCTTTGTGTGCTGCATCGCTACCTTTAACACCATGTACTCTTTTTGCCCAAGGAATCTTTTTGCACAAGTCTGCATAGTTCTTTTCAGCATTTGGCTCATCATAGCTTAGGTAAATTATATCATAATCTAATACCCTAAATTCAGTCATAGTAATACCTCGTGATAATAACTTTCTAGTCTCTTAGAAGTATACACGCTAAACCCGTCAGGGTCAAGTTCTAAATCGCTGTCAAAGTCAATAGAATAATCACCTGTAATCACACTAGAAATGTCAATAGTAAAAAAACGATGTAAATGATTTGGATTATTTTTACGTGTAATACTAAAACCCATTACTTGGTTAAAGTTTAAGTTATTTTTTCTAAAGTTTTCGCATATTTCTTCTGCAACTGTAAATGTCCATTTTTTATTTTTTATGTCTTGTGTTACAGTTAAGTCTGGATTGTTTTTTGTTCTAGGAAGTTTAAATATTTGATCATTGATATTTGGCATGTAGTTATCTTCATTATAGATATGTTTTAGAACATGCTTTTTTTGATCACTATCAAATATAACTAGATAATGTCTAAACTGCTCTTTACCTGTGATTAATGTTTCCACATCACTAGGCTCTACTTTGATGTAGTTTGCATCAGTAGGTTCTCTGTTGTAAATACCTAAGAGTGTGCCATTTTCATCAAATGACACATATTTGTCAACATTTACAAATACGCTCATGCTATTCCTTTTTCAAATATCTCAACTATTTCGTCAGTAAGGAAGTCTTTTTCAGTATAATGAAAAACACCAGATTGTTTGTAGTTACCAATAAACAAGTCGCAATCGTTATCTAAATACACGCCAACTTTATCTTGCCATGTCTCGGTCTTAATATCCCACCAATCTTGTCCGTGCAACTTCATGTGTGTAATATTAGGAAAACTTGTATTACTAGTTACTTGTTTATCAATGTTAAGCAACTTTACAGCAATAGCACAACTTACATCCATACTTGGAAACTTCTGAAAGTATTTACCTCCTGCAAACTGTCCATAAAACATCTCCCAGTTATTCATTATCATTTCTAGTAGTTTAAAAAACTTATGCGAAAAGTCACACTTTTTAAAATAATATAATGCACAATAAATATCAGGAAGTTGATGTGTTCTAAATGATTGCCTGTAGTAGTTAGTTGTGTATTTTGTTCCTCTGTAAGTTTTTACATTTGATGTAAAATACAAATCTTTCTTTTCTAAAAAGTTCCACCAGTGTTCAATATTTTCTAAAACTAATACATCTGTGTCTAATACAAATGTTTTATCAAACGGTGTAGCATGATACACTTTCCATCTGTGTTCAGCACTAAATCTAGATTCAGTTTCGCTATACCACGGAATATCTACAATCTCATCAAATACTGCTTTTTGTTTTGCACTTACTTCATCATTTGTAATCAAACAGATATTTGCATTTTTATTATATCGTTTAATACTACATGCAGCAAGATAGGCTTGCTTTATATAATCACTGTTTTTATTTTCTGCTAACATAGTAAAGTTAGGCATTATCAATAATCCTATTCAAACTGTACTTGTTTATAACATGCACATTACTACCTTTTATTCTTAAAGGAGTATATTCGTTACTTTCATTTCTTTTTTGAACTAAAAACAAAAAGTTGTCTTCTCGTAAATCTAAAAGTACGTCTTTGTCAGTGCAATAATACATTGTTCCTGGCATTTTACCTGCAAAGTTATTATCTGTAAATCCATTCATAATATGTATTGCAATACTAAATGCATGATCATTTCTAAATACATTTGTATTTAATTTGTATAGATTTCTGTAATGTGCATAATGATCTTGTATGTGCGATACTAAATCAAAAAATATTTTATTTTGCTCAGTCTTTCTAAAAAATACACAAGTTGCCCAATAAAACTTTGGTCCTATTTCGCTTATATATGTAAACTCGTTAGGATCTCTCCACCCTGCAAAATCATAAGCAGAATCATATATCAAAAAATCTTTAGATTGGTTAAAACAATTTTTAAAAATATTATTAGATACTACAAAATCAGTGTCTAGTAATAATGTTTCTTCATATGGTGTTAAATCATATACACTACTACGATTTCCATTTTTAAACTCTAGTTGTTTTTTTGAAAAAATACCATCAAAATATTTTTTGTAACTATACTTTTTATCATTGTCAATCTCAATAACTTTATCAAATACATCTATATCTTTTGGATAAGTTTTGTGTAGATATTCAATGTTATCAGTGATCAATGTTGTGGGCAAGTTTAAATACTTGCTTATACGTTTTGCAAGAAAAACTGCTTGCTTAATATAGTCGATTTCGGTATTATTTCTAGCTATAAGTACAACACCTTGACTCATACTTCAATAATACCTTCAACTGTTCTGTTTACTTTTAACTTGTTATATTCTGTAATATACTTGTTTGCAGCTTTTGTGTAAACATTAACCATTTCATTAGCAAACTTTTTTAAATCTTCAATATGAATAGGAATATCATTATCATCAATAATCACAGTTTCTTCTTGCCCTAGTGCTAATAAACTTTGACAAAAACTTACAAGTCCAGGAGTTACTGTAAACTGCCCACCATTACAAAAATGTAATAGATCATCTTGATATTGTTCTTTTAAAACTCTTTTTGTATTGTCTAAAGTAATCATATAGTTACTGAAGTCAAGAGCTTTTTCTAGTCTTTCATCCATTGAAGAACTCCTTTTAAATTATTATATATTAGTGAAAACAAAAAGTCAAGTTTTATGTAGGAGGAGTACTTAAATCTTGAGAAATGTTTGTGCTTGTAGACATTGTGGGTGCTGTAAGACTACAAGCTGTATAGTTTACTGCATTAACTGTAAAACTACTATTTGGTGTACTAGTACGAACATTGCTTGTTAGTGTTCCTGTTACAGTTTCGTCAATAGGATCATTAACTCCGCCGATCCCTTGACCACCTTCACCAACATCGCCGTCATTAAACTCGATTCTAAATCTTACAGCAGTGGTACCATCTAAACGTGCAGATATTGTATAATCGTTATCTGCGTATACGCCACTACCTGTTTTTGTAAAAATAATCTGATAGTTCGAAGTTAGATCATCAAAACCGCTGTTTAATGCTGGTGTACCACTTGATGCAGTTGTTGCATATTTGTCAAAATCAATAGTTGCCATTGCAGACAGCATACTTGCCCAATCTGTGCCTTTTGCACCACTTGAACCTGTTAGACTTGCATCAAACTTGATAGATCCACCTGCATTGAAGAAAAATGCTCTTTGTGATGCATTAGTCCATGTTACAGTCATTACATGATAAACACTTTGTACTTCGCTTGCTCCGCCCCATTGAGTAGTTCTTTGGCTAGTTTCTGGAGAACTAATATCAAAGTTAGGAGGGGGATAACCTGTTACTTCATCATCAAAGTTTTGTATTGTTGTCACAGCATTAATATAGTCATTAAATCCCATTAACGTACCATCTGTGATAGCTGTTTTAGTACCAGTAGATGTATTAAAGTTGAAACTAGTATCTGCGCCGATAGTGTTTCCTGCACTAACAGCAGCTATAGTAGCATCTAAAGCACCAGTTTGATGTACTGAAACTTTTTGTATATCAATATATAAATCAAATAGTTGGTCCTCGGTAACGCTGTCAACTGTAGCAGATACGTTGCTACTAGTTGCACTCTGGCCCCACAAAGCAACCAAAATACCAGTTACATTAGTACGCATACTATTGTAATCAGTTGCTAAGATTTTTCCGCCAGTTGCTACCAAAACTATTCTCCTTTGTACATTTATTACATATTAAAACAGTTTTGTCAAGCTAAAGATGTTGTTGTATTATATATTGGAGTGGCTACCTCAACATACGAACCTGTTGCTCTAAGTTGACTTACAGAACTTGTAAGTGTGCCAGTTACTGATTCGTCTATAGGACCATGGCCGCCAGCACCGCTGCCTGCTGCATCATCATTAAATTCTGCAACAAATGTAATCACTGCTCCATTTGCTTTTGCTTTAAGTGTATAGTCATTATCGACATATACACCACTACCTGTTTTTATAAGTAAAGTTTGATACGATGTTGTTAAATCAAAGTTTCCTAATCCAGAACTAGTGCCGCTATCAGCAGTAGTATTTTGCGATGTAACTTTTATTGTACCTAGAGCAGACAGCATACCGTTCCATTCTGTGTATTTAGAACCTGTGCCACCAGTTAAACTAGCAGTCAAACGTATTTCTCCGCCACTATTAAAAAAATGTCTTCTATGATCTTCTGAATTAAATGTAACTGTAAAATGATGCTCTACACTTTGCACTTCAGAAGTGCCGCCCCAGTTTGTTGTTCTTTGAGTAGTAAGTTTATCTTCTGCACTTGCTTGTGTTGTTGCAAATATAAGAGCAGCGTCATTTAAAATGTTTGTCGATTGAGTTTCATACTGTGCATACACTGCATCAGTGATATCTTCTTGGGCTACTACATTAGACAAAGTAGGTGCAGCACCTGTTTGGTGCACTCTAGCATTAGTCATATCTGATTTTAAGTTTGTCATATGAAAAGCATTCACAGTATCTGAGGTTGATACTGCTGAACTATTCAGTGTTTGTCCATATCCATATGTACCTGAACCATTTCCGTAAACTAGAGCAACCTTTGCTTGCATTTGGTTGTACCTAGTTACTGTGATTATTTCTCCTACTGCCATATCATTCCTTTACTAGGGTATTTATACCTGTAGTAATACCTCAACTAATTTCTCTTCTTGAGCTGTATTTGATTCTAAAGCTACACCTACAACTGTGTCAGTAGGAATAGTAGATGCAGTGCCATCTGACCAACCGTAAAGTTTTTGTCCTTTTCCTACCGGAAATACAACTTTAACAGGAACACGACCTTTTAATGCAATAGGCTGTCCATCACAATCTTCATTCATAAGGTAAGCAGGTTTTTCACTTATAACACCAACTGCTACACCCCCAAGTTGATATGGCTCAATCTCAAACTTGCTGTTTTTGCCAACCATCATAACTGTTCCTACCGGATGCTCTACACCTTCTTCTACTGTGTACTTTTCTGCAAGGTCAGCATATCGAGCTTTTGTTGCAGTACCAGTGAAAACATTTGCTGTAATGTTTCCGCTGCCATCACGTGCAGCAATAGTATTTGGTGTTGCAGCAGTTGCAGCACTTCTGTTTGTACCACCTACTGATAATGTATCAGCAGCAGTTGCTTGACCAGTAAATGTTGTTGCGTGTACATTTAAAAACTTGTTTGTGCTTTTACCTAATGTATAAGTTGAGTTTCCAAATGGATAAAAATGAGTATTTGTAAGTGTAGCAATAGTTGTGCTTGCACCACTTGATAAAAACTCAAGCATATTATGATCTAACTCTAGCACAGGAGTGTCTCCTGTTACGCCGTCACCGCTTGGATCTCCTGCCTGTCTAATACGCATTGTAATATCTGCATTATCAGTACCTACTGTAAATCCTTGATCTGGAAACTGTGCAGCAGTTGCACCTGATCTAAAATCTAAAGACGCTGTTTTAACATATTCATTTTCTGCGTGATATACACCAGAACCGTCAACTAGACCATTAGCTGCGGCTGCTGTTCCCCAAAAATAATGATCCGATGTATATGTGTTACCGTCAGATGCTGCACCAAATAATGTGATACCTTTTTTGATTGTAGGAAATACACCAGCAGTTTTTAGTTCACCTGTGGCAGTTTTTATTTCTGCAGGTATTTCTGTTTGTAATGTATTAACAGCAGGAACAAAATCATTGTTAGGACTAATAATAGATACGATTTTATTGTTTGTTACGGCTGCAATCACTGATTTAGCTACACCTGTACTGTCTTCAAAGATTGTAAAACTTTGCATAGAAGTTGTACCTGTGCCTGCTTTTTGCGGTCCAATCAATACCCAAGTGTTAGATTCATTTAAACCATAAAGCTGATCAGTTGTTGTATTCCACCATAAATCACCTTCTGCTCTACTAGTTGGAGTAGCAGCGGCTACCTCGGCACCACCTGTACCTTTCCATTGTGTACCATCATAAACTTTCAGTCTATTACCACTGTTGTCAAACCATAGTTGACCAGTAATAGGTTTTGTTGGTGCAGCAGTTCCTGAAAAGTTTTCCAATAAAAACAAAAAGTTTTCGTTTTGTGCTTCACCATATCCTGAATAGTTTTTACCTATCAGTTTTAAATCTGTTGTTTGATCAACTGTTCCGTCTTCAACACTTGTAAGAACAGTTCCATTGAATCTATTAATTGTATATGCCATAGTTACCTAACCTTGTTATGTTTATGTATTTACCAGTTATACGCTGGAAACTATAAATCCGTATCAAACTCCCATTGCTGAGCACCGTTTACTACAAATCTTTTTAATGTTCGTGTTACTGTGAGTGTAACAGTTTGGTTTGTTTGTTCAGCAAATGCAACGTCTTGTAAAACACTTTGGTTTTCAACGCCGTTTTTGTCAACTGTAACAAAACTTTTTGTAAGTCCATCGCCTGCGTCATAAGCGTATGTACCACTATAACTAGTACAATGCACTTTACAATATACTCCAGGGTTTTTTGTTATAGCTGGAAATAAATCTTCAATAACATCAGCTATTTGTACGTCTGTTAATCCTGTTGTATCTAAAGAAAATGCTTCGTCACGTTCTAATGATGCATTATCAACATATTCTTTTGTTGCAGCAGTGTTTGGATCATCGCTAACATCTGGTGTTCCTACATTAAGTAACTTGTTTTCATTTGTAAATGTAATATCGCCGCCGATTGTAAGAGTTAAAGGAGTAGCCATTGTTAATGTACTACTGTTAAAAGTAAAGTTATCAACTGTAAGTTCTGTTAATGTACCAATCTGTGTTATGCCTAATGCACTAGTAACACTTGTTGCAAGTGCAGTTGATGATAGCACTTCAGATCCGCCTATTTTATAATGATATCCAGAAGGTAAATCTATGTAGGCATGTGGAGTCCAAGCGTCAGTTGCATTTTTCCAAGTCCAAGACTTTGTATTAGATTCGTAACCTTCAGGACCGCCGCGAATAACAATACCTGCGTCATCAATAGCAGCACTATCAGGATATGTACTACTATCATCTGCAACTGCCAACTCAATCTGATGATCTTCAAGTTGTAGTGTTTGTGTAGAAATATATGTAGTGTCACCTTGAACTGTTAGGTCGCCTGTAACTCTCATATCTCCAGCAAAATCAAAATCATATTCTGGAGTTGAAGTTTTAAATCCTAATCTAAACACATCATTGTCTATAAAAATAGCATCTGTTGGTACATTAGATCTTGTAACTTGTAACGCTAAATCATCTGTATTAGAAGTAGATCGTAATACAACCTTATTGGTTTCAGCTTTTAGTAATATTTCTAGATTTGGTCCAACTTTTAAACCTTCAATGTTGGTAACTTGCAATCTTGCTGAAACTTCTTGAGTACTAGTTGATGCTTTTATTAAAAAATCATTAGGGACAAAAGTAGTAGTACCGTCGCTCAACTTTGTTGTGCTATCTGCGTTTCCATAAAAAGAAAAATCACTAAGTGCAGTTGCAATCGTGATACCCGATTTAATAGCCGTTGTAAATCCTGTGAGTTTTGTAAGATTGTCAGTTGTTGAAGCAGCAGTAAATGCTTCTCTACTGATCAACATTGCAGGTTGGTTTCCAATCTTGTAAATCGTTACAGTTTTTCTTTGTCCAAATCTGTCAACTAATGTTACTGGTTCAACTCCTGTGTAGCCCTGTGTGCTTGTATACGTAGGTCCTGCAAGTATTACATCTACACCATCACTAAAATACATTTGTTGATTTGCACTATCAATCCAAATATCGCCTGCAAGCATTGTAGGTTGACTTGCTCCAAGAACTGTAGTGTCTGTATTTCTAAATCTTGTGCCGTCAAATACTTTTAAACGTCCATCGCTTGTATCGTACCATATTTGTCCACGTAGTGGATTATCAGGTTCGGCTGCATTGGCAAAGTTCTCCAATATCTTGACAAAGTTTTCATTCATAACTTCGCCATAACTTGTGGTATTTCTACCTATAAGTGTTACATCTATGGAATCTGAATCTATTTTACCATCTACAAGATCTACAAGTAATGTACCGTCTGTTTTGTTTATTTTATAACTCATATTTACTCCTGCTTATGTAGATGGTCCAATGTACATGATATAGTTCATTACAACACTAGGACTAGTAACCTTAAACTTGGTACCAACCTCTTGATTGACATTGTCAATATTTTCTGTTGTGAATGTTACATCTTCAACACCGCCTGTCCTGTCTATTCCGTACCCTGCTGTATTTCCTAACAAGTTGTTAGCTGCGGCACCAGTGTCTGATCCATCGCCTGCATTTGTCATTGCTAGGTATTGATTTGCTGCATCACCTTCTAAACTGTGTTCGTGATTTGGAAGCTGATCCTTTGTAATCCAATCACTTTCTTGACCTGCTGTTGTGCCCATCACACTTGAAGCACCAAACGAATCACTTTCGCTTGCTTTATCATATACACGGTTTGTATCGATATAAGATACATCGTCAGGAACATGACCTAAAACATATCTACCTCTTAAATCTGGAACTTTAAAATAGAGTGCACTCGAGGGTGCTCCATATGTATCTCCAATCAAATCATAAAGTGATTGATAGTTTGCTTTTACAAGTTCCTGTCCGTGACATAACACCCAAAGAACTTCTGATGCTGGAAGTTCCTCTGCTGCATATGGCATAATCATGCCTAGTGTAAAAGTTGGAACTGTGCTTACTAAAGTTGATTGCTTGACTCTTTTAATGTCTGTGCCTCTGGCAATCAATATATCGTCTGTGCCTTCGATAGTAGTTGATAACGATTGTCCAGTGATAAATGCCTCACTAACAGTTGTTACAAACTCTTTTGTGCTAGTTCCGCTGCCGTCAAATGTAAACTCTGGTGCAGTAACATGACCCGACATTCTAAATGTAGTAGGACTAGCTAGTTTTCCTGCAGAGGCACTTGTACCACTTATGTTACCGTTAACTGTACCAGTAAGATTACCAACAAAGTTATTTGCATACACATTATTATATTTTAAAGTAGTTGTACCTAAGTTATAAGAAAGATTATCTTTTGGGGTAATGTTTTTTGCTACAAGACTTTCTGCAACATCTAAACTTCCGCCTAGATACATGTTTTGACTTACTCCAAGTCCTCCTGACACAACTAGTGCACCAGTGCTAAAACTTGTGCTACCGTTACCACTATTAACTTTCAAAGTACCACTTACTTGAGCATTGCCTGTAACATCTAATGCCTCTTGAGGTGCTTCGTTTGCAATACCTACTTTTCTGTCTGGTGTGATACGTATTGCAGTGCGCACAGTTCCCGAATCATTAGTTTTAAAATCTAATGCACCATCCGTTGCTGTGTGTCTAATTTGCGCTGTACTACCTGTGATACTTAATCTTAGTAAACCATTTTCTCCAATAGACAAACCAGTATTATCAATTATGTTTTGTGATTTTGTAAAGTTATTTGTAATGTCTTTTCTTGCAAAAGTAGCTGCTGAAATATTGCTATTTGAAATAACTAGATTTTCTGCTGCTGTTGCAACACCATAAAGTTTTGCATCGTTTGCAAGATTTATACCTTTTTTAAGAACATTTGAAACAGGAAATCCTGTTTCGGCCTTTTTTAAACTAAACTCAGTTTGTGCAGTGATTGCAACTGGAACATTGTTTACTCTGTCAATAACTACATTTTCAGTAATATTTGTAGAGTTTATAACTTCTTCAAACCTTGCACCAGTACTAGCACCTTCGCTATAGTCTGGACCAACTAAAATATAACCACTGCCTGTATAAACATAAACTTGACTATTTGCAGTATCAACCCAAATATCTCCAATAGTGCTAGAACTTGCTTCTGGTTCACTAGTTGCTTTTTTGATGCCTCCGGCACTTACCCACACTGCACCATCATATACTTTTAGTTGATCAACACCTGTTGTATTATCATACCATAGTTGCCCTTCAACAGGATTGCTAGGGCTTGATGCGTTAGCAAAGTTCTCTAGCATTTGAAGAAGATTTGTATTTAACAGTTCGCCAAAGTCGCTAAAGTTTCTACCTATTAATGTAATAGATGTTTCATCACTGTTTGTGGAGTTGTCATCGACAGTTATTGCTCCTTTGTTGGTGAAATCTGTAAATCTTACTTCATAGCCTGCCATTTTTTACCCCTCGTTAAATCCACTCAAACTTTGTACACGCACAGTATAATCGATTTGTATCAGTCTGTTTAAACTTTTTTGTACTGGGTGGAAGATGACATGAGTAATCAATCTGCCTGTGCCACTAGAGCTATAACTTTTTAATCCTAACTCGTCAAACACATATATACCATCTTGATTTGCTGATGTATCAAATGCGTCCTGTCCTTCTGGCTCACCATAATCTAAAAGACATGTGACTAAAATATCAGTATAGTTGGTTCCGCTAACATGTCTTATTTCGGTTTTGTTTCTAGTTGGATCAACATTGTTTACACTTCTATCATCAACAACTTTGTCAAATGTTTGATTATATAAAGTTGCATTTGTTCCGGTGCTATTAGGAGTTAGATATGTAATAATACCTGTTGGATCAACACTAGTACCGCCATTGCCAAAACTCATACTATTGATAAAGCCTTGTCCTTGATTGGCTAGACTTTCTGCTAAGGCTATACTCATGTTTTCGTAGTGAATAGCATTTCTTTTATTCACATATACATCGCCTGATTCTGGATCATGTATTTTTATGTGTCCTTCAACATGTATGCCGTTAATATCTTTTAAATCATTCATCTGTTTGTACCTTATACTGTATTTATTTAGGTAAGCTAATAGTTGCTCTACGCAAGAATTTAGATATTGGATTGTCCGAATCTCCTAAACTCTTTCCTGTATCGTTCCAAACTTTTCCGGTTTGACTTACGATTTTTATTTCTGTTCCTTCTACTGGTTCGTCTCTTAATAGTAGCACAGTTTCTTGTGTACTTCCATCACTGCTTATTCTAGTTTCTAAACTAAACTCAGCTTCAACTGTTGTATCACCTTCACTACTATCTAGTGCTAATGTTGGATTAAACACTGATATCTGGTTTTTTATAAGTTTTCTGCCTGCTACATAAACATCTATTTCATTAATATTTGAAACTATTCGATTTAACACAAACTGAGTGCTATCTACTGCTACTGCTTTTATAGTTTGTATTGTTGTTGTATCTTGATAATCGATAGTTTCATTTGATGCTTGTCCATACAACTTGGTGCCTTCTTCGTACACATCTTTCACACCAGTGCCTAGTGTTCCTCTACGCAGTTGTGTAACAGTGTTATTTTTTATTTCAAAGTATTCAATGCGTTCACCTTGTATAAACAACACACCAGGTAAGTTTTTAGTTCTGTTTGGTTTATAAAGTCCTTCAACACTTTCTAGATATATTGTGTTATCATAATAGTTTAAAGGACTTTGTAGAATGTAACTATTGCCTTCATTCAAACGTTTATAATGAGTTCTACCCAACATGTCTCTAAATATTCTAAATCCAAACTTCGGATGAACAGGCTGTGCACCAAACTGTAAAATGTCAATGACATCGTCTTCGTTAGGTATATCTTTTAATCTTACTGCTTTATAATCGTCATTAACAATATAGTCAACACCAGGTGTTAACAACGTTCCATTTTTGATTACCCATGCATAAGGTGTACCAATAATAGGATCTGTTAACTGAACAACTCCTGCACTTAGCAAGTTTCTTCTTATGTATGTGTCGCTTGCTGCATTCACAGTAGTTGAGGTCACATTGTATGTATATCTATTAAAGTTATTGACATCGTGATTACTAAACTGATATATTTCTATTTCTTCACCGCTACTTGGTGGTGTAGCAAATGACAAGTTATCACTTAGTATGTATTCAACACCTGAAACCATTACTTGAGTACTGTCTTCTCCAGCTACACTTACAATAAACTCGTTATCGGTTTGGAATGCATCTTTAATATCTTTTTGTATCGATCTTAAAGTAATACAGTTATCCACTATCTTTTCAACAAGTCCGGTGTATTCAGTGCTGTCTGCTGCAAGCAGAGTTAATGTATCGCCTGTCTCTACAAACTCGGTCATGTCTAAAACACTACTGTCTATGCTTTCAAACTGTACTTCAGTATCTACAAAGAAATATTCTGCTTCTTTAATAACAAATACACTGATTGTCGATCCTTCTAGTGCAACGTCAGTTCTTAACAAATCAATCTTACAGTTTACTGGATCATAACTCCATGCATCATCAGCAAGTTGAGTCATTCCTTCAAAAACCAATACGTCTTGTTGCTCAATAGCAGTGGTGTCTGCAAAGTTCCAAGCATCTAAGCTATACGAACGTGCATCAGTGATTTTAATATTAACACTATAACCTGGGTTTAAAATTTTGTTATTTGATTTTACAAGTAATCTATGAGAGAATGGCTGTGCATTAAATGGTACAGGAATATCTCCTGTAAACTTGTGATAATCATTTTCTCCATCAGATTCAAAAGTATTATCAATAACAATCTGACTATAGGTTTGAGATTTACTGTTGTAAATTGTGTACTGAATATGATCGCCTTCTGTTAACACTTCTGGTTCAAACTGTATTTTTACACGATTATCACTTTCAATAAGATTGTACGCATCGTTTTCAACTTGAACTACACCATTTACTGTAACTAGTGCACCGCGATCATTATCCCACGATACAGAAGTAACAATACCTGTTGTACTACCATCAAATATTGTAGTTGCTGTATCTATTAATCCTGTACCATTCGTTCCGTAAGTGATGATTGCAAGCGTCTCTCCTACGTTGCTCGTACTATCATCAAATAATAAAACATTATTGTTCCAATCAATCGAATACCTTTCACTTGGTAATATTACATCATCTAGTTTAACAATAACACCATCATTTGATTGCGGCAATCCAGGTAGTTTGTATTCGTCAGTGCTGTCGTTTTGTATTTTATATGTAGCGACAGCAATATTTGCAACACCATCACTGGCTCTAGTGTATACCTGTATGTCAAGTGTGTCAAGAACTTTTCCAGGCACCATTTCTTCAGGACCTTTTGCAGTATTTTGTGTATAGAACCCGTCGCCGTCGACTGTAATATCGCCTGCTTCGATTCCAGTTGCAGTAGTATACGACAAATCTCCGCCGCTAAGTGCAGTATCATATGTTGTAGCAACAGGTGTAAAGCTGCCATCACTTGTGCTTTTGCTGACAATAACTTTATCACCTGGTGCAGTGCTAATATCTGTTAAGTCAACTGTTACACTTGCTGTGCTATCGTCACCTTCCAATGTCAACATTTGAGCATATTCGTTGTCTGCAACAGTACTGCCATCATATGCTGGATCATCTAGTCTATATATCTTCCAATCATCCGACTGTGTTTCACCTGCTACTTTTACAAAAACATTGTACTGATAACCAGTCTCCAAAGGCTTAGATAACACAAAGGTTTCTTCAAAAGTACTGTCAGATGTTATTTCAAATATTTCATCTTCAAATGTGTTTACAAATGTGTCAAATCCTGTGCCTGCAAATCCACCAATATCAAAACCAGCATCGGTACCAAAGTCAATGCTGTCATATATTGCACCATCATATTCAACACCAGTCATTAACTGTGCTAAGTCTTTTCCTAGCATACCTGTTGTTGGTGAATAATATTGTGTAATTCTATCTGCCGCACTTAACATAGAAATATCTTTTTTGTATTTGATTACAACTGCTGCATCTATACTAGGAGCGTTTAGAATATTGATATATCCTTGTTTTCTTTTATAACTTTTATCACTGTTTACATCATTTCCATATGTAAATTCACTTGATAATAGTTTTTTATCATCAACAAATACTTCAAATGTTTCATTGTTAACATTCATAGGCCATTCTAGAGTAAACTTGTTTTTTGCACCTGTACCTGTAAATGTTTCAGTGGTGTCTATATCAGCAATATAAGTTTTTCCAGATACCCTATCAAACTTCATAACCATATGAGTACTACGTACATTAGGATTGCCTAATATAGCACTTGCTGTTGCTGCAACGCCGTCATCTGCTAGATTACCTTCTATAGTAACTGTTGGTGCAGTATAATATTTTCCGCCTTTGTTTGTAATCTGTATTTCTTTTACACTTCCTCTTGACAAGAAGGCTTCGGCTGTTGTACCATTATCTCCACTAACTATAACTTTTGGTGTTGACAAATAACCACTACCGCCATTTGCAACTTCAATACTAATCACATCATATTGATTATTATCAATCCAACTCTTGTAAGGATATGATTGGTACTTGTTATCAATATTTTCAATGCTATTATTTCGCATTACAGCATCACTGGTTTGTATTTCTTTTGTTACTTCGTTGTGATTTGGTGGTAAATCAAAGTCAGTTACTAGTGAACCAGTTGGATCAACCTTTTCATATGCACTAACATACTCTCTTATTTTTGTTTTGTATGGTTTTACTTCGTTAACATAATCTTGATAACTTTCAAGGTTATCATTTTGATAACTTAGTTTTTGATCTAACCCTGACACATTGTGCTTGGCTTTTACAAAACTTGTTTTAAATGCCCAATCAACATTCGACTGTTCTGCAAATACATATCTCAATGATGCAAAGAAACATTTATTGTATTCATTATATAAGTTTGCAACAAAAATATCTTCTTTTAAAGCAGACAGAATGTTACGTAGTTCTTGTACAGGTTCTCTATCATAGAAACCACTATCGTAAATATTTGCATCATATCCACTGGTTTTGAAACTATAATCATATAATCTTGTGCTCAAAAGTATTGTTCCGTTTTCACGTCCGATAGTTTCATAGTTTACAGTGTAGTCTTCTACTAACTGGTCATCTATTTTTTTCAATAATAACCAGCCTCCAGAACCTACATTTTCTATTTTAACAATATCACCAATATTTGTTGATAAGCCAAACAAGTTATATGTATAACTTGCAATATGGTTTATAGCTGTATTCGAATCGTACCCGGATGCATACCAATCTGCATAATCCCAGTATTTTGTAGTATCAAAGTTTTGGTTATTTGTTCTAATCCACTCTTTGTTTTGATAGCTGTAAATAGCCCATCTTCCGCCGATTGTTTCATCATTTTCTATCAATACAGAAAAATCTCTAACCACAAAATTTGTATCTGCTCCGTAATCAAACCCTTGGGCTAAAATAGTAACATCTACAACTTTACCAACACTATCAATAACTGTTTTAATACTTGCATTATATCCTGTGTCGCTGTTTATTTTTATAACAGGTGCATTTTTATATCCTCTGCCAGGATTAATAATGTTTGCTCCAGTTATTCTACCGTTGTCAATAACAGGCTCAATCTCTGCACTTACAACTTTAGCAACTTCAACAAATCTTAATAAACTTGTAGAATCAGCAGTTGTATCAAACTGCCCTGAACTTGCAAGTGGTACTTCGTCTTTTTCTAAAAGTTTATCGATCACAAAGTTATCAACAATAGGATTTTGAATAAACACGCTGTTCACTCTTTCAACAAACTGTTTTACAGCTTCAAGTCTATTAATAAACATGCTTTGTCTAGGGAAGTTTAAAACTCCTATTTGTTGTACACTAGGAACACTTGGATCTGGTACAGGTCTAACATTTTCGTCATATCCTACTAAACTATCAACCCACTTTCGTTCTATTTCCGAATCTAGTTTAGTTGTAGCAAATCCTTCGCTTAACAACTGATATTCGTAATGAATATTATTTTTATTATCTTGATCTTTAGTAAAGCTAATATGCAAAATGGAATCTTTGCCATTTACAAAAGATGCAACGTTGTACAGTGCAAAACTAGAAGTGCTCAGTGGTGTAATAAATCTATAACCATAGTCCTGTGGCGCACTAATAACTTTTGCAACATCGTCTGCACTTAGTTTTCTTATTCCATTTTCCGGAACAGTCAAAGTATTTTTTACCCAGTAGTAATAGTAGTTTGTAAATGATTGTTTAACTTCATCAAAAACAGGCTTACTGCTAAATGTGTTGTCATCATAAAGTGTAGTCCCAGTTATACCTTTTGCAAACCCTTGAGCAGTGTTGGCAATCTCGTTCCATTCACTTGGTGTTAATGTTGTTCCTACCCATTCACAAACTTCTACTTCAGAGCTTGGTAATAACTTATTGAAATAAGCAGTCCTGTATGTGTTCGAATCTTGGTAAGGATTATACCACGATGCTTTACTTACATTCCACCATAATCTACCTACCTGTTCATCTGTCCAGTTAATACCACTGTCAACGATTGTGCTGACATTATCACTAGTTGTGTAGACTGCTGGGTCATAGAAAGTTTTATAATAAATTTCTTGCTCTGCAGGTCCAGGTATTTTTCCTAAACGAGGATCCACAAAATCTAAGTTAGTTATAATATCTTTGGTTTTCTTATCGTATATAAACACACGATTAATATTTGAAATATCAATCTTTTCACTTTGCTGTACTAGTGTATTCCATGTGTTTGTGTTTTTTGCGATTCTAAAATCAGCGATAACACCTTTGTTTACATTTGTACTATCTAAGTATTCGGGATATGTATCTGTATCAATTCTTTCGCCTTCTAGTGCAGGAACCATATTTTCAAATGCAACGTAAATATGATTATCTACAAAGTCAAAATAATCAAAGTTAAAGTTGCTAGTTTCTCTTAAATATTCAAGAGTTTCAGAATACACAAACTTGTTTGCTATTTCTTCAAATACAACTATGCCTCCGGTGCTGTCTTCTAAATATCCAAAAGCAGTATTTCCTGCATCAAAAATAGTTGTGTCATTATCAAAAATAGTTTGATATCTGTTGTCAATATTTTTACCAGAAACAGCTAGTTTGTTTCCGCTAAATTTCATGTTTTGACCAAATAGCTTGTCTTTACCCGAATACGGATTTTCTACAAGTTGATCGAGTGCAAATGCCTGCAAACCAGTGCCTGTTTTTTTGAAAACATAGACAGCACCGGTATCAGTCGTAGAACCATCATATTGCATTGCACTAACAGCAACTTTATCACCGTTATCATTAATAGCAATATTTTTTCCAAAACTTGTACTGTCTTCTATTTCTATTGTTTGAATATATTGCCAACGTCGATTAGGTGCTGCATATATTCCTACTTTTCTTTCAGGTGTATTATCAGTGTTTACAGCAGCAAATACTAATACATCACCATGTTTGTTAACATCAAACTTTTCGCCTATACGAGAACCTGCATTAAATATACCTTGACTTGCTGCATTTAAACTTTCTGCATAGTTAGGTACATACCCGGTATGCTCTGTATAAGTTGCATTTTCACTTAGCTCTTCCCACTTGGTTGCATCCGTTGGATCTGCTTGTCCAGGTGTCAAGTTATCTAATGCTTTATAAAACTTGTAATCATATAATGCTATATCATCTTTGTTGTATGCATACGTTGCACTATACTCGCCTTTGTAGTCTCTGTTGGTTGTATACTGCCATCCATTTATATCATCATATCCTACAAAGTAAATCTTTCCTGCGTCTGCACCTGGTGCACCAATAAACAGTTTTAATCCTGTATCTGGATTGTTTCTAAACTGCACACTGTATCCAAACTCTTCTTCAGAAACTGGGTTTGGACTTGTGATTATTTGATCTAAAACATAGTATTGTAAATCGCTTCTTTTAAAAATATAAACACAACCTTGACTATTTAATCCACTTGCTAATCCGTCTGCGTCTGCAGGTATCATGTAAGCAGGTTCGAAGTCTTGACTTAAACTGTTAATAGTACTTCCATCTTGTCCAACTTTGTAGTCAATATCGTTAATGTTTTTTTTGGCTTTCCACAGCACCCCTCTGTCTGCAACAATGTCATTAAAGAAAATATTTGCACTGTCTAAACTATAAAGGTCGCCTACAAACTTTGTTTTAACATTTGAGGCTGTTGGTGCACCAACTGCAATATACTTTGCATCATCACTTATTGCAATACTAGAACCAAATCCACTATTGTCATCATGATAATCTACATCTGGTGTTAAATCATAAATGTCTGTTTTTGTAAATGATTCATTTGTTCTATTCCAAATCTTTACAGCACCAAGACTGCTTGGATTTTGATATAGTGAAGTTCCTACTGCAAGATGTGTATTTGTTGCATTACTTGCAAAAGATGTTAAAAAGTTTACATCAGTTTCATATTCATTGTTTGTTTCTTCTTGTAAACTCCAAGATTTGTTATGCTGGTAAACAGACCAATCACCGTTGCCGTCTGCATCTAACCAAACTTTATCCTGCCAATAAGTTTTTTTGTTTTTTGCCTCTGTATTCCAGGTATCAACATCTGCATATCTTTTTGCAATAAATCTCGAAATACCAGGAATACTACTATCGTTGAACTGTTCTACATCAACATCTTTTTCCGTTTGAACTGTAAACGATTTGCCTTCAACATTTATTACTTTAAAGAAGCCTCTGCCTTCTTGTACACTTGCATATACACCAATCACATCGTCTTTTTTGATGTTATGGTTATATGTATCTACAGTTATTGTATATCCAGGAACGCCTTGTAACTTATCGTTATCAACTTCTAATCTTGTCACTTTTAAATCAGTGTCAACATTTTGTAAAACTGTCCAAGATTGTTTTATTTTTTGCACCCAGATATTATCGCCTATTTTTACGCTTTCAATATCTAGTTTTGCTAAATCGTCATAAGATGCAACACTATAGTCTACATCTTTGTCTCTAACATAACCAGCATCTCTTGTGTATATTTCATTATCATTTCTAACAGTAAATGGTTTATGGTTATAACCTAAAGGTTTTGCATATACTTCAAAATCTGCTATTTCAAATGTAAGATCAGTTCTTGCTGGTGTTTTATTTTGAACTAGTTCAACTATTTGTGGTTCTGTCTTAAACTTTTTATCGTCTAAAACATACTCAACTTCTTCTATATTATCTATTGCACCGTATTGTCCTAGACGTAATGCCCATTCTTCAAAAAACTCAATACTATCTGCATTTGCACTACTCAATGGATCAAATAGTTTTGTAAGTGCATTTTTTGTTCCTTTATCTTGGATAAATCCTTGATAAAACTTGTACTGACTTGTTGCATCTGTAATAATATTATTTAGATAATCTCTTTTTTGGTAACCTATTAAGTGCTGACCTAATCTTTGTTGCTCCGCATCAAAGTTATCAGTGTCTAAATCGTAGAAATCAGCAAACTGTTTTGCTTTATAATCCCAGTTAGGAAATAGTTGGTCTTGTGGTCTACTGCTTAATAGTGTCCATTGGCTACTGTCAAAAGTTTCTCCGCTTGTATGACCAGTTACATTAGAATAGTAAAACTGTTTAAACTTTACTAGATCGCCAACAGTATAATCAGTGTTTGGTGTCCATTCTACTACTTTTGCTTCGTCATAGAAGAATCCTGGAACATTAAGTGTACCATCCCAAAAATCTGTCCTATACCCTACAACTTTTATTCTTTCTTGTTTGTATCCAGGTATTGTGTCGTATATAACATCATTGAATACTGTTTCGTTGTCTATTAGAATAACATGTTCGGTTTGTATTAAAGGTAGTTTAGCAAGGTAAACACCTTCGCCTAATGACTGAACATTAAAGTCTGTGTTGTCTCTAAACAGGTTTACAAATGCTGGTTCAATTTTTTGTCCGTTTCCACCTAACAAGTTATAGTTGTAAAACGGTTCGTAAATATCATCAACACCAAAATAATCTCTAAAGAATGTAAGTTTATTTGCAACAGGACTTGTGCTGATTACTGCACCTTGATCCCAGTTTTGTGTGTTGAAAAACAAAAACTCTTTAATACAAAGTGTCATATCTTCAAGAACACCTGCATCGCTTACGTTATTAAAAATAAATCCTTGTTGTTTTAAGTATGCTTCATAGCCACACATAAAATCTACTACTTCTTGAACGCTAGAAAAATATGCTCCATAATATATTTTTTGTGGATTTGAATAATCAAATACTTTTCTTATCTGTGCTCCAATGCCGCCAACTTCAGGCAACTTGGATAGTCCAACAAAGTTTTCGTTATCAAAACTATTACCGCTGGTATGTGTAATAGATGCTCTATAGTATCTACCTGAATAAAATACAACTGTGCCTTTAGTGTATAGTTGATCTGTACCCCAGTTTACATAACTTTCACTAATACCGCCAACTGTTATTCCAGGATCGTTAAACTGCGGAATATGAGGATAATAGTTAAACACAGGATTTTCAATATCGTAACCTCTAATAGTAAAACCAGTTGATTCGCCATCTGCATTTTTTAGTTGTTCAATGATCATTCCTGAAATAGAAGGTATATCTTGTACTGAACTTTTGTTTAAGAATATTTTGTAGTTTTCATCTGGTACAAACACACTTGTTTTATTTAAAGGACTTCTGCTATCGAGTACCAGTTTGATTTTATCTTTATCTGCAAAACCACCTAATCTTATGCTTAGTTGGTTTTTAATCTTTGCAAGTTCATCTTTATAATCAGAAAGTTTTGTATCAATACGAGTGCTAATATTTGCAGTTACATAGTTTATAATGCCTGCTGTCAAATATTGCATATCACTTTTTATCATAGGCACAACAATGTCTTGCAGCTTTACACGCTTTTGTGTATCACTCCACACAATATTTCCAACAATATCTTTTGTGATTCTACTTCTGTCAAATCCTAAACCAAAAACTTTTGCAGGACTTAATAGCATCCAAGCTCGTAATAAACTAAATCTAAAATCGCTGCTTCTTCTCCAAGCTGTTTCTGCAGGACTTTGATCTCCATAAACAAAAGGATTTTTTACAGTTTTTAATAGTGTTCCTTTTGCCAAACCACTAGCAGTTGGATCTAAAAGTCTGCCATATTGATCAGTAGGAATATGTTTTGTTAAGTTGGTTCTTTTAAATTTGTCTTTTACAACAATAGGTTTGTTTGGCTCTCTAACAATACCTTTTTCTAAATCCTGCCATAAAACAAAGTTATCTCCTGTATAAGGTGCTGGACCATAAACTTCATTCCACCAAGTTGGCTTTACAGTAAATCCTAACATTTCCCAAGGATGTGTATGCGGTCTGTCTGTATCGTAGTATGTTTTATAAACATTTCTCCACGAACCTTTTAGAGTTTTATCAGCAAAGTCGTTGGTACTACTATAGTTATAAGTAAATCCATTACCTTCGATTGTATTATTTTTTGTATAATCAAAATTGTTTGCAAAAGATAACCACTCGCTAAAACCTCCAAGCATTAATGCATCAATGTCATTTTTACTAAAGTTAGTTGTTCTATCGTATCCTGGTATAAAATCATATACATTAAGTATGTCAGCATCATATTTTACTTTTATATTATTGTATATTCTTTTTTCAAGTTCTAATAAAAGATCGTCTCTATAATCGTCATATCCAACTGTAATACTACCATCGTGTCCTTGAATAACAGTTTTTGATTCTAAATAGGTGTTATCAATATATTTCTCTGGTTCGTATGCAGGTAATAATCCCAACTTCACAGGAGTAGGTGCAACAAAACTTCCATTTGTGTTTTCATACTCAAATATTTTAATAACATCATTCTGTACTAAATCTATACTAATATACACAAACCCGTCACTGAAAGTATAATCTTTATTGTGTACTAACTGCACATCATTTCTGTAAACAAGTACTGCTTTATTACTTAGAGAATCTAATGTAAATGTTTTCTTTAACGCAATATATGTCGGTCCATTAAAATCTATATCATGTTGTTCAACTGTATATCCTCCAAAAGGAACCATATCAGATGTATAAAAATTTTGTGTAGGACTTTTATCTTTGTTTATTTCTTGTAAAATAAAATCAACATGTTCTTTTACACTACCAGAAAAAGCATTTTTTTCTGCTTCTCTTAAGAAGCTTCTTATAAATGTATTATAACTTTTCCTCGCAACATCTAAGCCTTTAACAGCATTGTATTGTTTTGAAACAAGATGGAATAATGGAAGATTTAGAGGACCTTCGTGTTGCATTAATAATCTGCCATACGGACTTAGTGGGCCTAGATCTCTCAAGTTATTAACACCAAGTGCATCGCCTGCAAACTCTGGATGGAAATCAGTTATAGTTTTAACATGATCATTTACTTCTCCTAAAGTAAATGTTGTTATATTTTCATTTAATGGATTTCTTTCATAGTTAAGAGGTATCTCATACACACCATTATTATTTTTTGGCGCATTACTATAACATTTTACAACAACAAGTTCTGCTGATTCAAGATCAGTGTCAAGTGTGACAAATGCTAATCCATTTCTTTTTGTAATAGTGTAATCATTTCTTTTTGTTCCATTGACAAAAAGTTTGATAAACAAATCGTCTAAATTACCTGCATTATTAAAACAATCAATAGGAAAGTTGTTTAACATATTATTGTATTGTAATATAACCGGCTGGATAGTTTGAGCACTACTTTTTGTCCAGGCATTTTTATATTCGAAAGTATCGCCAGTGTAGTTGTATTTTTTTAAAAATAATACGTCACTGTTAACAGTAAAATCGTTTTGTAGTTCGTCTTGATAGGAAATAGTTTCAGATAAAAGATTAAAATCAAAAACAATATCGCCGATATTATTAATGTTTCTATATTTTAATGGAAAACCTAGAATACTATCATTAGCACCGGTGCCCTGAGCATAACTGAATACTTTATTTCCTCTAAAACTACTTGTAGGATAATAAACAGTATCATTTAAGTTTGTTTCATTTTTATCAAATAAATCAAATAATGGTGCTTGATTAACTTTTGTTTTTTCTTGACTTAGATTCCATTTATCTCCGTCATAGAAAAACATTTTTCCTTTGTATTCTGTTCCACCAGTAACTAGTACTGTGTCGCCTTCTGCAGGATCTGAATCAGTTGATGGAACAAGACTAATCTGAGTTCTACCATTATGTTCTATAAAGTTTACAATATATATTTTTCCATTTACAAAACTATCAGGATCTGCTGTAAACATTACACGCATACCGTTAGTTACTTCGACACCATCAATACTGTAACCCAAGCTACCTTCTATTGTACTAAAAACATCAGTTGTGAATGTATCAACAAGATTGATATTTTGTTTTGTTTTATTTCCGTGATTCCAAAGTTTCAGTCCTGCATCAAACTCAATAATAGGACGTTTGCCTCTTGAAACTTCGTCTAACTCAGGATCTGCATTGTTCGCTTCAGCTGATGCAATAATCACATCTCTGTGGAACCAACGATTATATCTACTCCAAGGATTTCTGTCAGCACTGCCTCTATTAATCACAATATAATCTTGTACAGCTGGATAACTATCAGCATTTTCAAATGGCACATCGTCAAAGTTGAACGTGTCAAAAGGAACTTCAATTTCGTCAGTAAATACAGCAGGAACTTCAAGATCTTGCTGATTGATTATTCTGATGCTATCTCCTACACCTTCAATAAACCATTCACCATCTGCATACTGTTCGGGTGTAACACTGCCGGCAAATCTAACTTTCATACCATTTGACAACTTAATACCGTTGCTTGTTGTGTATGTTTTTTTACCTAGTATTTCTTCTTCAACATTGATTTCGCTGTTTTCTGTGATATCTTTACTTAACACAATACCACTTGTATTAATATCTGTTTCGCTTATGTAATATAAATCTTCAGGTACATCTACAGGTACAGTCCATTCAATAACACCATTTTCAATGTAATCTAAATCAGTTTCTGCTAGTTTTCCTTCGCTATCATAGACAAACTTTTTAATACCTTTTGTGTATATCCTTGAAAGATTATTTTGTTCTATTTCATTTGTAGGATTTAAATCTTCAACATTTCTATTATAAGTAAATGCAAACCCGTGCCCAGGTGCATTGATTTCAAAACGATATGTTTGTTCTTTGTAAAGGGTGATCGTTGGATTATTAGTAAATCCATTAGGTGTAAACACATAAGTTGTGTTGTCATCTTGATTACTAGTAGTAATCTTATATGTACTTTGTACGCTTTTACTTTGTCCAACTACTGTTATACGTTTTGGCCCTAGTGGTAACCAATAATATTCTCTAAAGTTTGTAAACTTATCCCAATCAATATGGCTATCTAAACTATAACTTTGTTGCTTATTCAAAATATTATGATTTGTTGTATCCACACCATAGTACTTTAAGGCTCCTAAATAATCAATATAATCACCAAAAAACGTCACATTATCTAAAGTATCTTTAATAACAGTGCTTGTTTCAAACTGATAATTTTCTCTTGTTTCTGTTACATCTGGATAAAATGCATCATCAACTTTTGTTGCTCTTGCATATCTTCTACCTGCAAAACTATTCAGTTTTTCAAGTGTTCCAGAACTAATCATCTGATCTATACTAGATTGTAGAAACTTTTTGTTTGTATCAGTTCTAAAATACTTAGGAAGAAACTCACTAGCTGTTCTTGTAAAGTTTTCGTCTGTAGGAATAGGTGATTCGTTTTGATTTTTTTCGTATGCCATTAATATCCTCCACCTACTATTATATTAGTGGTGCTTTGTATTCCAGCTGTTGTGTTTGAAGTATCTGTTACTAGATTTCCTTGAGATTTGAGTTTTTCTGCTGTATTTGCTGTAATGATTTCAACGTCTGCCACAGTTGCGCCGCTAATAAACAACTCATCGCTTTCACTGTTTACTTCAAATAAACTACCAAATGCACTAGTGCTATCATTAGGAACAATAACAATACTGGTAATATCAGGTGACAAACTGTTCATTATATATGCAGAAAGTTCACTCCAGTAAAATGTTTCTCCAAAGTCCCAGTTTTCTAAAGCAAAATATTGATTTACTGCTTCAATAACTCTTGACTTAATATCATTATCATTTGTAACACGCTCTTTTGATTTTACTATTTTAAATGTTGCTTTCAATGCATTTTCTGCCTTATCGCCAAACAGTACTTTGTACTTTACAGGATGGTATATTACTTCATCGCTGATACTTTTGATTGCATTGATTGATTCGCCGTAATCTCTGTAAAGACTATCGCTGCTTTGTGGCAATGGCATTGATGCCACATTACCAATCAAATATTGTCTAAATAATGTATCATATGTTTTTGTTAATACAAAAAGATCTATAATATTACTGCTGCTAGGATCTATACGTGCATTTTCATCACTGGCATGTACATATTGGAACTTTAGATTATCACGTCCTCTGAACGCTTTATATCCAGTGAGTTCTGTAACTTTTCTTGTACTGCTATTTGTAGAATAAAAAGTATCATTATTTGCATCGTACCAAACACCGTCGACTGTTGCATCTGGAGTACCAACAGTAATAACATCATCGCAATATTGGTAAAACTCGCTATCTGCATAGGCAACTTTTTTCAAAAAGATATAATCTGTATCTCCAAATGTAACAATCTTTTCAAATATTTCTGGATTGTCTACAACACCGTCGTCGTCATTATCAAAGAAAATAACTTCAACTTTTTTACTATCTACATAACCGTTTAAGTCTCTAAACTCGCTGCTAATAGCCCAATCATAGTCAACTGTAAAAGGAGATGTTGTTCCTTCACTGTACAAATCTCTGTTGATATTTAAAACAGAAACTTTGTCTCTTATGATCTTTCCTGTTTTACTATCATAGATTTTTTTGTTATTATCAAAATAGAATCTTGTTTGACTTTTGCTTTCAAAAATATATCTTATTGTACGATAGGTTATATTGTAGGTGTCTCCGTTAGTTTCAAATAAGACAACCCAACTAGAATCTAGTTTTTGCCCAGTAACGTCACCTGCCAGACCTAGACTAAAATCTCCTAAAACATTTAAATCTTCTTGTAAGATTACTTTCCATTGCCTGTCAACAAGATCGTAACGCAATCCAAATGTTTTATAAGAAAATACTTGATCAATCATTTGATTTTTTACATCATCAATAATATCTCTAACATATTTAATTTTTAAACTATTTAAAACAGCATCAGTTGGCACAAAATCATCTAAAAGTATACCTCCAAGTCCTGCATCTGTTACACTTGTTCCTGTATCGTAAACATTTATAACTTTAGTCCATATTTCTGTTTTGTCTCCTAAGTTAGCAGGAGTGCCAAACACTATTTTATTATCTTTGTCAAAATAATATCCTTCAGGCGGAGTAAACTTAACCAATGCACCAGGCTCTACGTATTTTAATGGCCCTGATGTTGCGGTTGAAACTGCAAAGTTTATATCTCCATCAGTGATGTAACCAGAGCTAGACGAAGAATCGTATGTTTCTTGATTCCATTTTAGATTTAATTCAGTGTAGTTTTGCTCAGTAAACTCGCTTAAATAAAAGTTTCTAATATTATTATCAGCTAATATGCTTGTTATTTTGTTGTTAATAATAGCTTCGATATCTGTTCGTGTTAAAAAATCAAATGCATCAACTTTGTTAATAGTTTCTTTATAAAGAATACCATCATCAGCAAATAGATTTGTTGTGCTATATTTTCCTGTAGCGTCAGTCAAATCATAATATCTATTAATACCGCTGCTGGTTCTATTAATAGATTTAATTTTTATAATCTCTTGACTTACACCTAAAGGTCCTACATTATAATCTTCACCTGTAATAAGTCTGTTTTGTGTATAATATGTACTTGGTGCGTTTGTTTTAATACTGTCTGTTGATTCTGTGCTTGTAGCTGTGTATACAGGAGAAGCAAGATCTGCAACAATGATCATTGTTTCAACTCTGCCTTTTGAACTTGTATAAGGAATACGCAAAGTAACATTTTTTATATCAGCAGGTAAAATGTCAAAATCTCTATTTGCACTTCTACGATAATAAGATCTAAATGTGCCTTTTGGAAGTTCTCCAAATGTTCCATCACTGAATATTAGACTTATTCTGTCTTCGCTACGTGTCAATACACTGAATATGTTTCTAATACCTTTAGAAACACTGTTATAGATTATATTGTTGCCTTCTACTGCTTCAACTTTTGTCCATAAATCTTGTTCTACATTGCTTTCATTTAGTCCATATAACCAGACATCATTATTGTTTACATTTGTAATATTAATATCAATAGTTTGATTTGGTGTTGGCAAGTTTACTGTAAAATCTCCTTTTTGTAAACTACCTTGAACAAAGTTTACAAAGAATCCACTTTGTGTACTTCCTGGTCCTTGTCCGTTATCTTTGTATAGAATACCAAAAGTATTTCCTGGTAATGGCGGTTCTTCTACAATAGAGCCATCTTGTATGTCTGCACTTACAACTTCAAACTCTAAGTCTGCACCATTCACACTTGAGTTAAATGTGAATATTGGTAAAATACCATTTGCAACATTTACTTTGTATTTTTCTGTGGGTATGCCGGCAACATTATCAAGTTTGTTTGGTGTACCAAATCTATTGATTGTATTCAATGATGCATTTACAACTTTTATAAACTGTTCGTACCAGTTAGTGTTAACCGTGTCATTCCATTTTACTGTTTTACCGCTTAGATTTGTACCGTTGCTATCTGTTATATTTTCAGTGGTGCTGACACTTGAAATCTTTAAAAGACCCTTTGCTGCTTGATTTCTAGTTACATTGTAACTTAAAAGTCTTGCCATACGTAAAACGCTTTCTCTGCGTTCAGCAAGCTCTATAAAGTTTTCTCTAGCATTAAGGTCTACTCTAAAACTAATATTTTGCCCAAGAAATGCAATCATATCAATCAATGCAAGATACTCACTTGATTCAATATAATCGTTAAAATCTTCTGGATAGTTTTGTCTAATGTAGTTGATCATAGTTCTACGAAGATTTTCAAAGTCGTAACTTTTGAAATCTGCGTACTTGAAACTCTGATATATTTTTTGCCAATCTTCGGCAAGTAATAATCTATTTTGTCTATCAGTTGATGACATTTTGCAATCCTCGGCTAATACAATATTTATGCATTTTATAATATGCGTACATTAAAAGATGTTGTTTCTTGAATCAAAAGTAAAGCGAAGTTTTTCGCTAATATTATAGTCAACAAATGTTAGTTCTGCATAAATCTGTATACCGTATTCAAAGCTATCAACTGTTATGTTGTTTGCTGATACACGAGGATCGTAGTTTATAATATTGGTTACATTTTTAACAATAGCACTTTTTAAAGCATCTGTCAACGGTTCAAATATAACATCCCAAATAATAGTTCCAAACTCCGGCTGTTCTAACTTTTCTCCTAAACGTATATGAAAATGATTAACAATATCTTGTTTGATTAAAGCAATATCATTTAAAACAAAATCTTTTGAGTTTGGATCAACTGTACTCAAGCCTCTATAGCTCCTATTTACAATAGGATTATTTTTGTATCTAGGATTGTTAATCTGTAGATTTTTATAAAGATTTTTTTCTAAAGTGCTCATAACGTATTTATTTTCCTATTGTAGTGAACTTAACTTGTTTCTCAAACTATTACTTACTGCTGTTACATCACTTGCTATTTGACTATTATTCAACTGTTTTGTTGCTTGCTCTACCGCAGATACAACGCCAGGTGCAAGTGTGTTTACTGTTTCGGTTAAGTTTCTTACTGTTTCTACTCCAAAATCTAAAGGTATAGGAAGATCTTTTGCTACATCTGCTAAAGATTGTAATCCTGCAGAAAACTGATCTTGCGCATTATTTGGATTATTAGGACTTTTAAAGTTGTACAAAGGTTTGTCAAATGCTTCAGGTATATCCCAGTTTCTCCTAATCGTTACTAGTTTTAGTTTAGGATTGGTTGCAGAAACTGGAATATTTCTAACAAGTTTTACATCTCTGTTTGCGTTACCTACAATAGCACTGCATGTTTTTGTAGCAGGATCATATGACTGAACAAAACCTAAAACTTGTTTATAATCAACACTTTTAAACACCAAAATATCATTTTTTCTAACTTTGTCAAACTTAGTAAATGGTATAGATCTACCATAGTTTTCATACGGTGTAACTTGACAGGTTTTTAAATAACGAAAGCCACTCCTGCTTAATATATAATTTATAAATGCAACATTCCAGTTGTATTCTGCTTTATATCCATCTTTGCTGTAATCATAACCACTTAACACAAATGCATCTAAAATGTTCTTATTTTTTCCATTTACCCTCCAGTTTGATGCAAGAGCTTTTTGTAGATTTTTTTCTAAGATTTCAAATCCACTTATGTTTTCATCAAAATCACTAGCAGTAGGAAGTCCTTCTTTGATTCTTGGTCCTTCTATTCTATCAAATACATTGATACAGTTTTCAAAAGCAGATACAGGAGAATCTGGTAATGCAGCAGCTCTTAGATTTTCTACTACTTGTGATAATCCAAGTTCTATTCCGATATTTTCTGCAAAAGTATTAAAAACTGTATCTGCGTTTTGTATAGCATTTCTTGCTCTCACCGTAAAGTCATTAGTTGTTTGACCAACATCATCTACTGCATTAGCAACAACAGTTATCAATGAATCGTCTTGTGCCATGTATTCTTCCTTAACTTAAAACTGCTCTTGGGAACCAATCATATCTTTGACTGATTATGTTTCCATTTCTTACCCATCTGCAGGCAGTAGGTGCAGTCCTCATATTATCTCCCCATACTGCAATAGGACCTTCACTTACTCTGCCTGAAGGATTTGCTCTTCCTCTAGATGTGCTCCACGGTCCAGGACAATATGACAAAAATCCATAAAGATCAACATGGAATCTACACGGACCCATATAATATCTAGATTGCCCACGAGATCCAGAATCCCAACCAAACCCTTTTACACCTTGTTGAACACATACTTGTAAAAATCTTCTTAGTATAGCTTGGTGGCTAGAGTTTCTACCATCTAATATAGTATTACCCTGATACAAATCAATATCTGCTGCATGAGCATATCCGCTTTCTCCATTAAATGTAATACAGTCGTGTCTTGTACTATTTCTCACTCTATTTCCGTTTGGATATCTTCCTTGCACTGCATTAGGGTGTCCTTTTGGTGCTTGACCTGCACTTGAAATATAGATTTTTGTAATACCTGCGGCAGCGGCGGCACGTCTAAGTATTCTTTCTAACTGCGGAGAAATATCAAATCGTCTACTACATGCACGGTTTTGTTGTATAACTATATCTCCAGCATCGCCTGAAAGACTTCTACTTTCTGCGTTTGGATTTGTTTCTACATCGGATTCGCCTTCTGGCACAACTTCACCTCTTTCGATACGTACATCTGGATGAGGCGGTGAGCCAGGTTCTGTTCTTTCAACAAGTTCAAATGCATCTTGTGCTGCAAGATAGACTTCTTCAGCATAACGAACTCTAGTAGTTAGATTATGTCCGCCCGATCTTTCAAATGTAGCTTCAAAACTTCTAGCTGCTTCTGCAGGTGTTCTTGTTTCTCTTAATCTTTCCAAAGTTTTTGCCCATGCTTCAGGAGATGTAGGATCTGTGATTTCCCAAATAAGGTAATCTAACTGCTCTTGTAAACTTGCTTCTAGAATATCTTTATTGTAACGTTCTCTAAACTTGCGTATTCTATCTCCTCGCCATTGCACAATACCTCTAGCACCTAAACCTCCGCCAGCGCCATTGTATGCTTGTGGTCTGATTTCTGGATACGATTCAACTCGTATATTTCCTACAATACCTGCGGCTTGAGCATCTGTAAGATTTAGTTGTTGTTTTAGATAGTTAAACGCAAACTCAACATTATCGCTTAATCCAACTAGGTCTAAATCTACATCGTCTCCAATATCGCCTCCCTCGTCTAAAGGCTCAATAGCTCTGTTAGTTGTGGTGCTAACAGTTGTGTCTGCTGTGCCTCTATCTTTTCCAATATTGATAAATGTATCAGCAATAGGAGTTTTAAAACTATCTTCCGATGGTTGTCCAGCTTCGGTTCTTTCTGGTGTGTAAAGTAACGGATTTAAATTTTCATGTTGTGCCCATGGCTCATGCATTGGCTTACGAGCCAGCAAATCTGCTTCAAAAGGATTTACCGGAGGAAGTGTAGCACACTGTGTTGCTTCTGATGCAAAATATGCTTCTGGTGCGAACACAGTTACTTCTTCTGCTTGTCTTGCTGTATCAGCAGTATTTGCTGCTGTACTACCGCCTTCGTTTATACGTACATCAGTTGTGCCATCAATATAAACCGTATTATTACCTGAGTATAAACTTAATGCACCAGTAGGATTTATTCGAATAGCTTGCGATGATTTAACATTTATATCATTAGTACTTTGTAAATTTATGTAGTTATTAGATTTGATGTATGTATTACCATTACTATAGCTAAGAATGTCACCGTCAACTTTTAGGTTCATATTGCCTTCGGCCCAAACATTATATGCAATAGGAGTAAAAAACTCAAATCCAAGATCTGCTGTGCTTTTATGCTTTCCATCAACTTGTGTATTCATGTTACTTTTTGTATGCAGATTCATTGTGCTTTCTGATCTAAGGTTCATTACAGCATTTGTGTTAATATTCATACGCTGTTGGCTAAACAAATGTAAATCAGCTTCAGTTGATGTTAAGAAAATACCTCCAGTACTCTTTAGATTAAAGTTCAATCCTGTGGTAAGATTAAAATTGTCTGCACTGTTTACATTAATATTTCTATCACTATCAATGCATATTTCGCCGCTTTCTGTAATGCCAATGCTTCCTGAATTTGCACTATGCGAAATGCCTGATTGAGCAGTATCTGAAATAAATGTACCTGCATCGTGTGTTATACTGTCACCGGCTTTGACTGCAAAAAACTCTCCTGATGTAGTGCTATGAGATTTTGATGTGCTATTTTTATATGTGCCGCCAATAACCATATTCATATTTCTACACTCAAAGTTGATATCTCTATCCGCACTGAAGTTTAAGTCGTTTTCGGAGTGCACACTTATACTGTCATTTGCATAAATGTCAATTTTACCATTGCTGGTCATTTCAATCCAACTTGTTCCCCTGGCATTACCTATATAAATCAAATCTTCACTATTGTGTAATAATATTTGATGTCCTGTACGAGTACGCATCCTTATCAATTCATTAGCAGGTATTGTTACATCGCCTTCAGTTGTTGAACCATATTCTCTATCAATATATTCAGATGGAGTGCTGTCGGCAGGACCTACTCTTACAAACTTGTCGTCGCCGTCATCCATAACAATGCTACTGCCACCTAATCTACTACTTGGGACATTTATTTCATTTTGCACAGTGCCAATATTAGTAGTAGGAGCGTTTGGTCTTTTGTCCATAGGACCAGGTGTGCTTACACCAAAAACCATGCTAGGAACTTCTCTTCTAGCACTTGTGCTTGTAGTTCCTCTAATATCATCAGCTAATAAACCTTGTTCGGTTAATCTTTCAATAAACAAATCATTTCTAGGTTTAGGGTAGTTAGTAGGCTGTGTTTCTCCGGCTGGATCTATAGTAGCTCTGTTGTATTCTCCTACAGGAACTTTCAGTCCTTCTGCTGCTGCAACCATTTCAGGTATTTCACTTTGCAGATCGGCATTAGCAGTAGTATTCAAAGTACTTGCTCTACCGTCAGGAATCATAAAGTTCATAAACTCTTCAGGCACACACGCAAACCAATAACCAAAATCTCTTCTACCTTCTATGAGCATTACTAAAACTTTTGAACCCACATCAGGAGGAACAAACCACATGCCATAACTTTGTGTACTTTCTGCATAAGTTGTGCCACCTTGCAATCCAGTACTAGGTGTTGCTCCATAAAATGGAGGTGCATAAAAACAAGTGATTACTTCATTACTTGCTTGATAATCATCTCCTGTGTCATTGTAATTTAATATTTGTACTTGTAACGCACCCATAAACTTTTGGTCAAGGTGAGATACAATCCTACCTATAAAAGGTCCTGTGTTGTAAGATCTATCTGAAGATCTTGCACTTCTACGCTCTTGTGATCTCATCGTAATCCTTTAAATATGTTATCTAGTTGTGATTTAAAATCTCTAGCAAAGTCATTGATACCTGCAAGTGGATCTTGTATAAAGTCTAAAGTTTTTTGTATATTTTGTTCTATCTGTCTTGCTTCTGATACTAGGTTATCAAACTGGTTAAGAACCTGTCCGAGATTTCCTGGTGCAAGTTTTGCTAAATTTTCAATATCTAGATTTTGAAAATGTGTGTATGCTTGCTGAAACTGTTGTGCTCTTTGTAACAACGGCTTAAACTCGTTGTTTGCAACACTTGATAACTCGTCTATGAGTGCATTGTTATTCTGAGGCAAATCGTTGAGTAGGTTTCGTAATCTTAGAATACTATTCGAAGGCTGGTTTGCCATTCTTAGTAGTGTTAAAGTATTATTGTACATTCCGTCAGAAAAGCTACTTGTGAAAGTTACAAGTTTGTATACACCACTAAACTGATTAATAGGATCTATTTGTAATAAGTTACCGTTATAATCTACTGCACTTTTAAAATCAATCAAAACAAAAACTTCTGATCGTAAAAAATCAACTGTACCATCTGCATTTAATCCTTCTGGTCCCGCAGATACAGATCTGTTACCAAAATCACTATCATGCAGATAAAAAGGATCGCCCCATATTTTAAGTTCTAGTTCGATGTTATCAACATCGCTATTTAAAATATTTGCATTAAATATTCTAGCTGCTCTGAGAGCATTTTCTTCCATTCCGGCGCCGCCACTTGCATCAATAGGAATAAAGTTCACTCTATTATGTCTTGTAATCGTGCTTGTTGCATTAGCTGAAGCACTGGCTGATGCAGAATACTGTGCATTATTTTCTAAACCTGTGATATTACCACCTTCGTGAACATTTGCAGGAGTGTTTGCAGTAGTTGCAAGTTCTTTATAAAAGCTGTTATCAATATTAAATGTAAACTCTAGTATATCACTATTATCGCCGGTGTAGCTATATCTATATGCTTTATGTGCATTATCTATAGCATAGGAGTAACTAAAGTCTGCTGTAACTTGACTTATAGCACTCATATGCATTCTAAATGGAGTAACTACATAAACTATTTCATAAGCTGGTCTACCTGATACTTGATCTTCTTGTGCATCTGCTACAAAAACTCTACTTGTTATCTTAAACCAGTTTACCATTTCATCAACTGGTGTTTGAGACAATAACGACTGCCCATAATCACTGGTTAATATTACTTCTTCTATTATTCTTTCTATTTTTGTTCCTGGCGCAAACTGAAATCTTCTATCGGTTTCACTAATAGACATTGATCCTCTTTGCCATACTCTTCTTTCAGCATTCCAAATGATAGTGTTATCACCAAAATCGTTTATACCAAAATCAGAAAAGTTGTTGACTATAGGAGCATTTCCTATTATGTTTACAGACGGATCAAATGCTGCTTGCGCTGCTTCACTTCGAACAACATTTAAACTTTGTTCTTGTTCAAATCTTAGGTTTGGATCTAGGTTAAATGCATTTTCAATGCTTCTTTGTCTTATAAAATCTTGTGCCTCTACAAAATCATTTGCACCACTTAAAGAAGCATCTACAGCACGTTGTGCATCTTCGCCAGTTTGAACAGTTTGAGTATATGTATTTGTTCCACCTGTAACAGATGAAATATCATTCGGAAACTCTATTCTATATGCATCAGGTTGTGCAACTAAACCTTGTTGCGATTTTTGAAATTCTTGTCTGTTTATTTCAGTGATAAAATCTTGTAAAACTTCTGATACTGTTGCACCAGAAAAAGTAGTATTTGTTCTAGTTGTGTTAAATGTATCAGCAAATGCAACATGGTTGTATGGTATTGCGTTAAGCTGATATACACTTCCAGACGCTTCTACACTAAACTGCATGTCTACTAGTTTTATGCACAGTAATGCACCAGGCACAACACTGCTTGCACCTGAATCATCAAACCCAACAAATTCACATGCTAACAAAAATGGTGTATTGAGATAGTTAGTGTGACCAACTTCTGCTGCACCTATTGCAAGTGCTTGGAAAAATAATCCAACACTGTACGGTTCTGTTACAGTAAACGATAACTGAGTTGCGTTAGCATATCCTGTACCTGGATTGAAACTGTGCAAATATTCGATATTTACATCATCTATGAAATATTCAACATTAATGCCTAATGCTCTTTCAACTGCTGTTTGTACAACAGCATTGTTTCCTAGCCCGCCAGTTTCAATAAGAGTTACACCGCTATTGTAGGTGATATTACCCGTATTAAACTCGGTTTGAGATAAACAAGCAAATCTCCAACGATAGTTATAAGATACAAACTTGTGCAGTTCATTTCTAAGCGTAGCCATTTAACCTCCAAGTATTCTACTGAGATAACTTTGTTTAGGTAGCTTTATTTCAACACCAGCTCTAAAGTCAAATATAGGATCTTTTAATATTTCCATATTACGATTTGTAAATACCCACCAAAGTTTTGCATCTTTGTATAAATCATATGCTAATAAATCAGGTCTAAAGTTATATTGCGGTTGTATAGTATAGTTTATGTCATCGTCTTCGCCAATAATAGGAACGTGAACATAATAACCTAGATTGTTTTTTTCTAGTTTAGTAAACTGATAAGGACTTTTCTGTGAATATTGTGCCATTAAATAAATCCTCCTTTATTAGGATCAGTAATATAGGCACCACTTGCAAAGTCTGTAAGATTAAACTGTCTAGTGATATCTCTACTGTATACTGGTTGTACTGTAATGTTTAGTGTGCTTAATGTAGGAACATATGTGTATGTTCCTGCTGCACTTGCATCGCCTATGTCGCTTTGTGCAATAGGTACTTTGATATAGTCTACATCTCTTGGTAAGTCAACACTAAACATTTTAACTATTACAGGAGTACGCTGAAAAATAAAATCTCCGTAACCGCTTAATGCTACTCTAGGTGGTGGGGCACCTTTTGCATCTCCGTTTCCGTAAAACATTTTTGTAATCGTTCTTAAAAAATGCACACTTGAAATCCAATATCTACCATCTGCTTCGTTTTCAACCGGAAACTCTCCTGTAATGGTAATATCCTCAACTTGACTGTTTTGATAAACAGGATATGGATAGTTAGTATGTATTGGAGAAAGCATACTATAGTTTGCACTATGTGTAACCAAAATCTGTGGAGTTGTTGGAAATACCATACTGTTGTTGCTATTCCTTAAAGGAGTAAAAATATCTGCTCCAAACATGTTTTGTGGACTTGCCGGAATGTGTATTCTAACTCTCCAATCTTCGCCACTACCATTGTCTGCTAAAAAACTAGCATTTTGTATAATAGGAGTTAATGGTTCTGCTCCTGGAGGTATTGTTCCTCGACGAATAGTTGAAATTAATCCAAACGGATCGTCAATAAAATCGTCAAAAGTGTTTTTAATATTTTTTACTGTGTTAATACCCGATTGAACTGTATTAACAACACCTCCAACAGTGTTAGTAATATCTTCAATAGTATCTAAAAAGTTCCAAAAAGCCATGCTGAGTCTCCTATAGTATTTAGTTGACTTTTTTAAGTACGTAGTTTATTATAAATACAATCTTAGGAGCACATATGGCTAGAAAAGTAAATTATTTAAACAATAAAGACATGCTTGCTGAAATACACAAGTCAAAAAACACATTCTGTAGTTTTGTCGATCCCGAATATGCAAGTTATGATATTATATTACCATCAGTTGATAAAATCAATATTAGAACAATCAGTGAAGCAAAGAAAAATCGTGCTAAACTACTTACAAATCAAAAATACGAATATGAAAAATCAATAGGTAACAAGGTTAAACTTGCAGAATGCGAGTATGATTACAAAAAAATACAAAAAGAAGATTTAGTTTTCCGTATTATGACGTTTGATCACATTCCAGACGAACCTGGTAGAAAAAAGAACCCAAAAACTGTTGCAGATAAAAAAACAAAACTAAACTTTCCACCATTTCAGCATTGGAAGTTTGACGAAAACGACAATTTAATATGTGTAGGAAAGAGTCATTGGGTCGGTGGCATGGAAAACGGCTATTTTGAAAAAGCAAATGGTCGTGCTACAAACAAACTTGCAATGATGTGGTTAAAACTAGTTGATAGATATGCCACAAGAGGCAATGTGCGTGGATATACTTACAACGACGAAATGAAAGGACAAGCTATTTTGCAACTTTCGCAGATTGGGTTACAGTTTGACGAATCAAAGTCGCAAAATCCTTTTGCATATTACACAGCAGCAGTCACAAACAGTTTTGTTCGAGTTATAAACCTCGAAAAACGCAATCAAAACATACGAGATGACATTCTTGAAATAAATAACCTCAATCCAAGTCATACAAGACAACACGCAGGCGAGTGGGAAGCTGCTCTCCGCAGAGAATCAGAGAAAAAATAACCGGTTGACTTAGATTTATTAGTGTTTTACAATAGTATTAAACACGGAGTATAAGTTTGTTTAAAAAAGCAGCAGTATTTACTGACATTCACTTTGGTATGAAAGGCAATAGTCGTGTTCATAACAAAGATTGTGAAGATTTTGTCGATTGGTACATCGAAACAGCAAAAGAACATGGTTGCGAGACTGGTATTTTTTGTGGAGATTGGAATCACAATAGAAATAGTCTTAACTTAACCACTATGGATGCTGGTATTCGCAGTTTAGAAAAACTAGGTGCAGCATTTGATCAGTTTTATATGTTTGCTGGTAACCACGATTTGTATTTCAAAGATAAACGTGATATTAAAAGCACAGAGTGGGCAAAACACATTCCTGGCATTACAGTCGTTGATGATATTATGCAAATCGAAGATGTTGCCCTGGTTCCGTGGATGGTAAGTGACGAATGGAAAAAAGTTGCAGCACTAGATTGCAAATATATGTTTGGACACTTTGAACTTCCTAACTTTTTAATGAACGCTATGGTAAGAATGCCAGATCACGGCGAACTTAAAGCAGAAAACTTAACAAAACCTGAATATGTGTTTACAGGACACTTCCACAAACGTCAAAGTCAGAAGAATGTACACTATATTGGTAACGCATTTCCGCATAACTATGCAGATGCTTGGGATGATGACCGTGGTATGATGGTGTTGGATAGAGAAAATGCAGCAGAACCATTATATATTAACTGGTTAGATTGTCCTAAATACCGTACAGTAAAGTTATCACAGTTGATTGACGAAAAAGACTCACTGATTAAGCCTAACATGTACTTGAGAGTTACATTAGACTTGCCGATTAGCTTTGAAGAAGCTACCTTTATCAAAGAAACTTTTATTAAAGACTATCAGTGCAGAGAAATTACTCTTATTCCACAAAAAAGCATCGAAGACATTAGTTCAGAGCTAGATATCGAGCACTTTGAAAGTGTTGACCAGATTGTTAGTAACGAAATACTAGCAATAGATAGTGAAAACTTTAATAAATCGTTACTTTTAGAAATATACAATGAGCTAGAATGATAAAACTTAAAGACCTTACAGTAAAAAACTTTATGAGTGTGGGAAATGTAACCCAAGCCGTAGACTTTGACGAAGAACAACTTACACTTGTATTAGGTGAAAACCTAGATCAAGGCGGAGATGACACAGGATCAAGAAACGGCACTGGTAAAACCACTATTATCAATGCTCTTTCCTATGCTTTGTACGGTACAGCACTTACAAACATCAAAAGAAACAACTTGATTAACAAAACAAACAGCAAAGGCATGCTAGTTACGCTTAACTTTGAGAAAGGCGCTAACAAATATCGAATCGAACGTGGTAGATCGCCTAATGTACTCAAGTTTTATGTAAACGAACAGGAACAAGTTGACGATTTACAAGATGCAAGTCAAGGTGATAGTAGAAAAACACAAGAAAGTATCAGTGATTTATTGAATATGAGTCACGATATGTTCAAACATATTGTTGCATTAAACACATATACCGAACCGTTCTTAAGTATGCGTACAAACGATCAGAGAGCTATTATTGAACAGTTATTAGGTATAACTATCCTCAGTGATAAAGCAAATACGTTAAAAGATCGCATAAAAGAAACAAAAGATGCTATTACAGAAGAAACTTTACGTATTGATGCTATTAACTCTGCCAACGAAAAGATACAAACCAGTATCGATTCGCTGTTTAATAGACAAAAAGCATGGAAAAGCAAGCAAAAAAGTGATATTCAGCGTTTAGACAATGCTATTAACGAGTTAGAACAACTAGATATTGAAAAAGAGCTAGATAGTCACGAAAAACTTAGCGATTGGACCGAATTAAACAATCGTTTAACCAGTTTAAACAAAGAAAAGTCTACATTAGAGAGTGCTTTGATGCGAGCAACCAAGAGTGTTGACAAAGCACAGAAGGATATCACTGATTTAGACGATGCAACCTGCTATACTTGCGGTCAAGCACTGCATGAAGACAAAAAAGCAGAGATTCTTGCAACAAAAACTAAAGATCTACAAGATTCAATAGCATATCAGACAGAAGTTGCTGATAAACTAGAGTCAACCATGAGATTTCTTGATGATATTGGTAATATAAACGGCAAACCCACTACATTTTACGAAACTGCACGTGAAGCATATGAACATAGAAACAACGTAGATAACTTAAAGCAAACTAAGCTAAGTAAACAGCAAGAAGAAGATCCTTATCAGGCACAAATTGAAGATTTACAAACAACAGCATTGCAAGAAGTTGATTGGACATCGGTGAATGAGTTAAACAACCTCAAAGACCACCAAGAGTTCTTGTTAAAACTGCTTACAAACAAAGATTCTTTCATTAGAAAGAAGATTATCGACCAAAACTTGGCATATTTAAACGCAAGGCTCACATATTACCTAGATAAAATAGGCTTACCGCATCAAGTGGTGTTCCAAAACGACCTAGCAGTAGAGATTACACAACTAGGACAGGACTTAGACTTCGATAACTTGTCACGTGGAGAACGTAACAGGCTAATACTTGGTCTTTCCTTTGCATTTCGAGATGTTTGGGAAAGTTTATACCAAAGTATTAACTTAATGTTTATTGACGAGTTGATTGACAGTGGTATGGATACTGCTGGAGTAGAAAATAGTATAGGCATTCTTAAAAAGATGACAAGAGAACGAAATAAAAATGTTTTTCTTATCTCACACAAAGACGAACTAGTTGGTAGAGTTAACAATGTACTAAAAGTTGTTAAAGAAAATGGCTTTACCAGCTATGCAACCGATATTGACATTGTAGAATGAGCGAAGAAGACACACATGACAAGATAATCAAGGCAGTATTGGACTATTTCGCATTGAATGAAATATTCCAACAGCGTCCTGCAGAGTTAAAACGTAGAAAGGTGCGCAAAAAGCTAGGCGAACTACGTGATCTCTGCAAAGTAAGACGTGATGAGATAATGGAAGAACACATTAGACATGTACAAGACGGCAGAAAAAACAATAATCCAAAAAAGGCAAGAGAAGCACAAGGCAAAAAATAACTAATATATGAGTTGGACATATAAAGGCAAAAAAGTTGAAACAATTCCAGATGAATACGAAGGCTTTGTATATCTGATTACAAATAAAAAAACAAAACAAAAATACGTAGGCAAAAAACTAGCAAAGTTTAAAACAACCAAGCCACCACTAAAAGGCAAAAAGAACAAACGCCGCGGTTACAAAGAAAGCGATTGGCGTGAATACTGGGGAAGTTCAGATAGACTGAACGAAGATGTAAAAACACTAGGCGAAAAAAACTTTACTCGTGAAATACTTTACTTCTGTAAAAGCAGAGCAGAAATGAGTTATATCGAAGCACGAGAACAGTTTGACAGGCGTGTATTAGAAACAGACGAATACTACAACGGCATCATCAATGTAAGAGTTGGTGGTTCGCAAAAACTACGCCAGGCACTACTAGAACACAAATAGGCTATATATTGAGCTCTGATTAAACTCCAAGATCCAGCCGAGGTTATGCTCGTTGCCGGTGGTGTGGAATGCTCACGTGAAGAAGTATACGATAGGCTTTAAAGGATAGTGGCTCTGAGAAAAAGCAACCACATGGTAAGTGTTTTCGCTTGTTAGGGAATAACTGCCTTCCGTTGATATGACGAAGCTAGAGTAGGGGGATACAGGTCAACCGCCTCCGACAACGCAAGTTGAATCTCTTTTAACAAGATGGCTGAAGCGACTCGAATAATGTTTCAAAGCTACCTTCGCCCGGCAACGGGCGAATTATGACTTCACAATCTGAATAATATTAAAAGCATATGCTTACGCATATGCATTATTAGTATTATAATCAAGAAAACATAGTTCGTGTTGAGCGATAGCGATAACACAGATGAACGTAAGTTCATCTTAAATGTATAAATAATAATAAGTTACATTTAAGGATATCTCACAATGCAAGTTTTTCAGATTATTACAGAAGATGTAAATGAAGCAATTCCATTTACTAAAAAAGCAAAAATGATGAAGCAAGCCAAAAAGGCTGCTAAGGGTGCTACTAGTGATGAAGCACGTCAGATGGAAGTTGAACTTCTTACATATCTAAAAACATCAAAACAGAAACCAACTGTTGACGCATTACAAAAATATTTTGATCAAAAAGGACTTGGTCAAGCTGCTGCACCTATCATGAAAAACTTTGTAACTAAAACAATGAAAAAGTCAGCAAAAAGTCAAGCACGTCAAGATAAAGCAAGAGCAGCAGGTCAAGCAGCAGCAAAACTTGGTGGTATGGCTAAAGTTGGTGCACAAAAAGCAGGTTCAGCTATTAGTAAAGCTGCCACAGCAGCAAAAAATGCAAGTGGTGTAGTTCCTGCAAGTCAAATCGGCGGACCTGCTCCAATGTTTAAAAGTCAACGAGTAGCGGCTGGTATGTACGAAGCAGAAGCAGGTGATACACTAACCAAAGGAGAAGTGCGTAATATTATTAAACAGGTTGTTGCTAAAGGTTACGGCGGCGCAGCTGGATTTGATAAAAGTAGATTTGCACAAGAAGAACCTCCGGCAAGTTTTAAATCGAATAGAGCAACACCTTCTCCTGCAGAAAAGCAAGCAATAGATACACTCAAGGCAGCAGGTTACAAAATTAGCAAGTAACTACCAAAACGGTTGATTGGTTTTCTTTGCAGTTTCTAAGTTATCATTAATAAGTTTAGACATTACTTCTCTGTCTTCAGCAGATGTTTCATATATCTCGCTCATAGAAACAGAACCTCTCATGAACCAACACATTTTGAATAAGCTGTGTTTGATTTGTTTAACCTCGTTACCCATTTTGTCTACTTCTTGTAGGATCTTTTCAAGAGGCCATGATAAGATCCTTATCCGAAAAAACTTGATTGATCAAAGGAGATAGGAATACTATAATCAGTTGGTGCACCTGCTTCGATATCTTCTTGAGAAAAGTTTGCCTTAAATGGTTGTACAGAAAACTTTTTACGCTGTTCGTCAGTGTGTTGTATCAGTTTTTTATAGATAGTAGTATCTGCATTTTCTAAAAACTCATTTATATGTGCTCTATCAACAACTGGATCTTCATCTGCATATTTAATAGCTGCAACAGTGTTATAGATTTGAGTGATGTTCATATCAGTGAGTTTTGTAAAACTTTCATTGAAACGTCTTATCTTTTCTTCTTCTGACATTTCATCATCGTTTACAACTCGAAACAATCTCTGTTCTTCAAAGGTTTTTAGTGCAGTCTCGGTAAACTTTTTATATGTTAGTGGATGAGTTTCAAAAGTAAAGTCACCGTGTGTTAACAACGGATCGTATGTTTGAGCAAGTATGTTATCTAAAATGGGTCTCAAGTTAATTTCAAATGTGCGATCGTCGTCTAACTCTTTGATAAATGACGAAACTTCCATTATCTCACCATAGGTAGCAATACGTATTGCAAGTAGTATTGCATCAATATCCACACTTGGAATATGCCAAGCATTTTTGATATTTGGCATACAACTTTGTATAACTTGTACTGTGCTTTCTCCGTTTAACAATGCATCGGGCGTCTTGATCATTATTTCGTCTTTTGCAGTCATAGGAAGCACAGGATATTCACCTGTTTCAGTTTTTTCCAACGATCCAGGTGCATAAAACATTCCTTTACTAGGCAAGTTGATATAGATTTTTGGTTGTCTAAAGTGCTTACTTAATGGATTTGCATTTTGCATTGATTTTCTCCGGATAAATATACTATACAATATATATCTGTATAGTTAACTACGTATTTAACGAAATGAGATTGAATGGCTGACGAAGTTGAAATTAGTAATGTAGGCGGTAGGAACGGTGTTGCCAGTGAAGCAACAATGCAACTATTGCTGGCTGAGTTTAGAACAAAAATATCAAGCGACAGCCAGTTTCAAAAGGCACAAGCACAAGCCAGAGGTCTTAATACCAAAGCGTTAAATGAAAACACAAAACAACTAGGCCCACTTGCAAAAAGTTTTAAATCTGCAACTGAAGCTACTAAAAGTTTTATTAAAGAAGCAGCCATTGGTGGAGATCGATTAGGAGATTTTGCTAGTGCAGTGTTTGGTGCAAGCAGTGTGCTTACCACTCTAGTTCGTTTTGGCGACGATACTATTGATACTTTACGTGGACTTACTAGTGTAGGTGCAAGTTTTAATAACAGCATGTTTGACATGATAGCTGCTAGTGCTAACAGTGCAATGAACATGGGAGACTTTGCATCATTAGTACAACGTAACTCACAAACACTTGTTACATTTGGCGCAAACGTAACTGGTGGCGCAAGAGTACTAGGTGAGTTTAGTAGAGATTTTAGACGTGGCGCTGGCAACGACTTGTTTTCAATGGGATTTACTATACAAGATGTAAATGAAGGTTTGATAAACTTTTTAGATTTAGAACGTAGAAGATCAAATGCTTCAATAAGAACTGATAAAATATCTCAACAAGCTGCAATGGCTTATGTATTAGAGCTAGACAAGTTAACCAAGTTAACTGGCGAAGAACGTGATCAGATTGCAGAAAGGATGGCAGCACAAGTTCAAGATGCAGGTGTAAGAGCTCAAGTAAACAGACTAGAAGGACAAGCTAGAGTCAACCTTCAATCAGGTATAGCATTCCTTGATAGTCAGTTGTCAGGACCGTTGGCTGATGCACTTATGGACTTAACTGACGGTGTTGCTCAAACTGACGTAGGTAAAGCGTTAGCCAATCAAGTTCCAGGTATAACTGCATTTGCTCAAAGTTTTTTACAAGGACAAGTTGGACTTGATGAACTACAAAACGTATTAAGAACAAGAGTAGGACCAGCACTAGAAAACTTTTCAAATGCTAACGATAAAGCAGTGCTTGACCAACTTAGAGGTAGCAGTGGTGTCACAGGTGGATTAGTTTCACTTGCTGATCAGTTGTTCAGAATCAATCAACTACAAGATAGAAGTGCTGGCTTATCAGAAGAAGAACAAGAACAAAGAGACAAAGCAACTGCTACTGTTGGCGGATTTGAACAAGCAGTTACAGATGCTAGAAAATCATTTGTTGATGCGTTCCTTGATGCTTCAACAGCAGCTGATGGCTTGTTTGATAGTTTTGGTTCATTAATGACCACTATCAAAAATATTATTGCCCCGGAAGGAGTTGAAGGAAGTATTCCTAGTTTCCAAACTGCATTGAAAAACTTTATGACAAATGCATTTGGCGAAGAAGGTTATGTGACAAAACTGGTTTCAACTATAAACACTACACTTGCAGGTGTTGACTGGGATGCAACATTTACATACATTGACACCAAGTTTAATGAGTTTACATCTTGGATAGACAGTATAATCACAACTTACAAATCAGATGGATTTAGTGCAGCATTAGAGAAAGCAGGCTCGGATATAGTGAATACATTGTTAAACTTCTTTCTTGGAAAAATGGAAAACACAAGAGCAGACGGAATGGGTGCCGATCGCAGAGTAGGCGGGTTGTTTTCTAACATTTACGAAAGATTATTTCCATCAGCATCAACTGGTCCTACTTTTTTTGAAAAAATAGAAACAAAACTCAATGATCTTTTATTTCCCGATGCATTACCAGGTTCAAGTGTAATAGATAATGCATTAGAATACATCAATGATCTTTTATTTCCCGATGCATTACCGCGTACAAGTGTTATAGATAATGCATTAAAATACATTAATGAACTAATATACGGAACTAATACTAGACCAGATGGCACTGGCGGTAGAACTGGAGGCATATTATCAAGTATTTCTCAAGCAGTAAGTGAAATACTTAGTGATAATGCAGCCACATTTGCTAGTTTATCAGAGACTATCGGTAACAGTATACTTACAGTGTTTAATGAAAGAATACCCGAACTTCTTAGCACTATCATAAACTCAGCAAGAGACGCAATAGACGGCGGTGGTGCAAACACAACTTCAAGTATATCCGGAGGTGAAAACTTTGGAGGAGGCATACTTGGAGCACTAACAGGTATAGGACAAAGCACTCTAGATTCTGACTTATTCTATAATCAAGCAACTAGAGGAACATTTGATCCAAGACGTATGTTAGACGCTTATAATACTAGTACCTATATAAACAGAGCATATCGAGAACTTGAGTCAAGCGGACAGTACACCAGTGCTGAAGCAAAAGCTGCACTAGCAGGGGCATTAAAAACTTATGTTAGTAACAACTATCAAGGTCAGCAACTACAAGAAATGCAAGGCTATTTGTCAGGTACTATTCAAGATTACATCAACGAACTACCTGCTTACAATATAGGTACAAATGGTTTTGAAAATTTTGGATTAGGTACACCTGTAATGGTTCACAACGAAGAAGCTATTGTGCCAAGAAATAGTCCAGCAGGAGAAATGCTAGATTCGTTTTATAGTGGTAGTCAAGAACAACTGGCAAATAAGGTAGATCAGTTAAATACTACTATGCTACACGTGGTAAAACTATTAGCAACTGGTAATCAAATAAACGAAAAGACTGCAAGAGGATTAAGGGGCATGACAACAGATTTTTATAGAGGAGCAAAAGTATGAGTTGGAAAAAACATTTTACACCTGTTCCTACTAGCATGAACACTAGTGGAAGTTATTCTCCATTTTCCTTTAATCGTGGAACAGGTATTGGTCCAGCAGCAGCAAACTATAGCAGTCACTTACCCGATGTGTATGTTGGTTCACCTAACCGTATTGAGCGTTATGGTCAGTACAACACAATGGACAACGATTCAGAAGTAAATGCTGCTCTTGATATACTTGCAGAGTTTTGTTCGCAAAAAAATAAAGAAAATCAAACACCATTTAAGTTGAAGTTTAATGCATCTCCAACTAACTCAGAAGTACAAATCATTGGACAATATTTGAAACAATGGTGCAAAATACAAGAGTTTGAGCAGCGTATTTTTAAAATTGTAAGAAACACATTCAAGTATGGTGACCAGTTTTTTATTAGAGATCCTGAAACACAGAAATGGTTTCATGTAGATCCTGCTAATGTTACAAAAGTTATTGTAAACGAAAGTGAAGGTAAACGTCCTGAACAGTTTATCATTAAAGATTTAAATATTGCTTATGAAGGGTTGAGTGCAACCAAGATCAACACACAAAATGCTTATGGCCCAGGAGGTAACCAACCAGGTTATCAAACACTAGATCAAAAGTACATGACAGGCAAAACACCTGATGCAGGTACAAGTCGTTGGAGCACAGAGTCAAATGAAACAGCAGTTGATGCTGATCATATTGTTCACTTGTCAATGAGTGAAGGTCTTGATCAAAACTTTCCTTTTGGTAACAGCTTACTTGAAAGTATTTTTAAAGTGTACAAGCAGAAAGAACTGCTTGAAGATGCGATTATTATCTATCGTGTCCAACGTGCGCCAGAGCGCAGAGTATTCTACGTTGATGTGGGCAACATGCCTTCACACCTTGCTATGCAGTTTGTGGAGCGTGTTAAAACGGAAATACACCAAAGACGCATCCCATCCAAGACAGGCGGAGGTCAAACAGTCGTAGACTCAAGCTATAATCCGCTGTCAATCAACGAAGACTACTTCTTTCCACAGACTGCCGAAGGTCGTGGATCAAAAGTTGAAACACTGCCAGGTGGTACTAACCTAGGTGAAATTGATGACTTGAAATATTTTACAAACAAACTGCTACGTGGTTTGCGTATTCCTTCGAGTTACTTGCCAACAGGCGCAGACGACAGTGCAAGTCAGTATAATGACGGGCGTGTAGGCACAGCATACATTCAAGAACTACGATTCAACAACTATTGTGAACGTTTGCAAAGTTTAATCACTGAAGTGTTTAACAGAGAGTTTAAACTATATCTAAGTAAAAAAGGTGTAAACATTGATGTGTCAATGTTTGACTTAACATTACAACCTCCACAAAACTTTGCCAGTTACCGTCAAGCAGAACTTGACAACAATAGAATATCAACTTTTGCTCAAATGCAGCAGATTCCTTTTATTTCAAACAGATTTGCATTACAACGTTTCTTAGGTTTAAGTAAAGAAGAGATTGCCGAAAACGAAAAGTTATGGCGTGAAGAAAATGACGAACTACTACAAGTTCCAGGCGAAGATGCAGCAAGTCAACTCAGAGATGCAGGCATTACAGGCAGCGATATTAGTGCAGATGCAGAAAATACACAAGGCGATGAAATCACAGGCGATGATGATGTATCGGCTGGAGATAATGCATCAGTAGTAGGAGGAGGTGCTGAAGTAGAACCTACAGCATAAATACATTATGATATTACGTGAACTATATTACTTTGACAAAGATACAATGGAACCTATTGAAGATCAGCGATATAATGCTGAAGACGATGAATCAATTGTAGATATGGATGACACACGTAAAACTAGACTTACACTTAAAGATATCAACAAAGCACGTAGGGCAGATGATATGCACAGACAAGAGGCGCAAAAAGATTTAGTGCATATAAGACAAATGTATGGTATTGCAGCACAGCAACCTGAGGAAGCACTGTAGGAGTTAAGTTGGTTAAAAAATATATACCTGGCGAAACCAAAGAACAAAGAAAAGCCAGGAAGCGCCTAGAAAAAGCTAGACAAGAACAAAAACAACTTCAAGAAATAGCAGAACGTCCTAGTATGATTATAGGACGTACAGCATTTGTTCTAGGCAATGGAACTAGCAGAGAAAGTATCGATCCTGTATTACTTAGACCACACGGAAGAATATATGGTTGTAATGCATTGTATAGGTCCTTTAATCCAGATTATTTGATTGCCGTAGACACTAAAATGATACGTGAAATAAGCAACAAAAACTACCATTTACAACACGGAAATGTATGGACTAACCCTAACAAGTATACAAGAAGCATACCAGGATTAAACCTTTTTAATCCTAACTTAGGTTGGAGTAGCGGACCTACTGCACTCAACTTAGCAAGCAAACATGAAAATGATATTATATATATTTTAGGTTTTGACTACCAAGGCATAGGTAGAAAACATGAACTAGTTAATAATATCTATGCAGGAACTGATAACTATAAAAAAGTTAATGACAAAGCAACGTATTTTGGCAACTGGTCTCGTCAAACTATGACTATATTACGACAAAACTCTAGTACTAAATATATCAGAGTTGTGCAAGATAAAGATTATTTTTTGCCAGATAACTTAGAAGGAATACCAAATCTAGAACATATTACAGTAAAAGATTTTAAAAAACAATTTAATATTTCTTAAACTGCTTAGAAAATAGGCTCAAATGAGCCCATTTCTACGCATATTTTTCTAAAAAGTGTAAATATAACTGACAGCCTTGACAATAAAGGAGATAATCATGACTGATCTAAATAAGTTTGAGGAAATGCTCGAGCGTCTTGTCAATGAAGACAAAGAAGGTGCAGAAGAGCTATTCCACGAAATCGTGGTAGAAAAATCACGTGAGATTTACCAAAACATCATCGAGTCAGACGAAGAAGTCGACGAATCAGAAGATGATGACCTAGACGAAGCAACTGATGAAGAAGTTGATGAAGCAACTGATGAAGAAGTTGATGAATCAGCAGACGAGGAAGTAGACGAAGCAACTGATGAAGAAGTTGACGAGTCAGAAGAAGACGACCTTGACGAAATGTTTGGTCTAGACGAACTAGACGCACCAGAAATGGGCGGAGACGAAACAGACGACATGATGGGTGACATTGCAGCCGACATGGATGGCGATGATGACGAAGAAGGTGACGACGAAGAAGCACCTGAAGGTCCAGAAGAAGCAATGGCTGATCTAGAAGCAGCATTCCAAAATCTACAAGCCGAGTTTGAAAAAATGATGGGCGACGAAGATGAAGGCGATGACGACGAAGCTGAAGAAGAAGCAATGGATATGCCATTTGAAGCAGCTGACGAGGAAGTAGAAGAAGCAGCTGACGAGGAAGTAGAAGAAGCAGCAGATGAAGAAGTTGAAGAATCAACAGACAAATCAGCAGCAGAAATCATGCGTGAGTATGCTAACAAAATGGCAGACGAACCAAAAAAAGGTGACAACGGCGCAAACGCAAAATCACCAGTAGCAGGTAAAAACGATATGGGCGGAACAACGTCAAACATCGTAGCAGGCGGCGAAGCTGATACAAAAGGTACAGCAGGCGGTTTAGCACAGCCATCTACAAAAGAAGATAACGCAGGTAACAGAAATGTTAAAGGCGGTACAAGTGCCAAATCTGGCATGAAAAACGAACCTGGCCACGGCGCTGAGAAAAAGGGCAAGCCAGAGACTGCTGACAATAAAAAATCAACTATTGGCAGCTAAGATAAGGACTAAATGATGTTTCAACTACGTGAAAATCTAAGTTTTGACCAAGCTAGAATGGTCGTTGAGTCTGCCAACGAAGGCAAAGATCTTTACATGAAAGGTATTTGCATTCAAGGCGGCGTAAAAAACGCTAACCAGCGTGTTTATCCCGTAGAAGAAATTGGCAGGGCTGTCACCACGCTCAATGAGCAAATAAGCGGCGGTTACTCAGTTTTAGGCGAAGTTGATCATCCTGAAGGACTTAATATTAACCTTGATCGTGTATGTCACATGGTAACAGAAATGTGGATGGACGGACCAAATGGTTACGGAAAACTAAAAATCCTACCAACTCCGATGGGAGGCCTAGTAAAAACAATGCTAGAAAGCGGCGTTAAACTAGGTGTCTCATCTAGAGGTAGCGGTGAAGTAAACGAGTCCGGAGATGTTTCGGGCTTTGAAATAATCACTGTGGACGTTGTGGCTCAGCCCAGCGCCCCCGGTGCGTATCCTACACCAATTTACGAGCATATAATGAACGAAAAAGGTGGATACAAGGCATTATTAACTTCTAAAGAAGTAACAGGCGACCCAAAGGCAAAAAAATACATCAAAGAGAGCTTATTAGATATAATAAGCAGGCTCCAATAAAAGGAGAATACAATGGAAGCACTTAAATCCCTTTTAGAGAGCGAAGCAATCACAGAGCAAATGGCTGCCGAAATTCAAGAAGCTTTTGATTCAAAAGTTAATGAAAATCGTGTGGCTGTAACTGCTGAACTGCGTGAAGAGTTTGCAAAAAAATACGAGCACGATAAAGGTGTTATGGTTGAAGCCGTTGACGCACTAGTTACTGAAAAACTAGCTGAGGAAATGACAGAGTTCCATGAAGATCGTAAACAACTTGCAGAACAAAAAGCAAAATATGCAGTAGCAATGAAAGAAAATGCAAGTATGTTGCAAAGATTTGTAACAGAAAACTTAGCAAAAGAAGTTAATGAACTACACGAAGATCAAAGAGCAATGGCAAGCAAGTTTGCTGTTCTTGAAGAGTTTGTTGTAGATCAACTTTCACAAGAGATTGCAGAGTTCCAAGAAGACAAAAAAGATCTTGCTGAAACAAAAGTACGTTTAGTACGTGAAAGCAAAGACCACCTAAATAAAGTTAAAACAAACTTTATTCAAAAAAGTGCAGCAATGATTTCAGAAACTGTTGAAAAAGCATTGACAAATGAGATTTCGCAGTTGAAAGAAGACATTGATTCAGCACGCCAAAATGATTTTGGGCGTAAGATTTTTGAAGCATTTGCAAATGAGTACATGTCATCGCATTTGAACGAAAAATCAGAAACTCAAAAACTATTAAAAGTTCTTGCAGCTAAAGACAAACTACTATCTGAGGCAAAAGATCTTGCTGCTAAAGCAAAAGATATTGCTGAAGTAAAAGATCAAGAAGTATCTCGTCTTGTAGAAGCGCAAGAGCGTACAAAAGTAATGAACGAGTTGATTGCACCATTAGGTAAAGATCAGCGAGAAATCATGACAGATTTACTGGAAACAGTTCAAACGAAGAAACTACGTGAATCGTTTGACAAATACCTACCATCGGTTATTGATGGTAAGAGCCCAGCAAAGCAGAAGGCACCATTAACAGAAGGCAAAGAAATTACAGGCAACAGAAAAGAAAAGTTCAATAATGAAGCAGACGCAAATGACAAAAATGTCATTGATATTAAGCGTCTAGCTGGATTATAAAGGAGAAACATTATGTCAGAACTATTAGAAAGTCGCTGGCAGGAGACCAAAGGTGCCCTAGTCGAAGGCCTTTCAGGCAACAAAAAAGCTGTTATGGAAACAACTCTTGAAAATACTCGTAAGCATTTGATGGAGACAGCAACAGCGGGTGCAACTTCTGCAGGTAACGTAGCAACATTAAACCGTGTGATTCTACCAGTAATCAGACGTGTTATGCCAACAGTGATCGCGAACGAAATCGTTGGTGTTCAACCAATGACTGGTCCAGTTGGCCAGATTCACACATTGCGTGTACGCTATGCAGATGCGTTCACAGGTACAGCAGGTGGATCAACAACAGCAGGTGAAGAAGCACTTTCACCATTTAAAATTGCTGAAGGTTATTCAGGTAATGCAAATGGTAAAGCAGACGCAACTGCAACAAAAGAAGGTACAGCTGGTAATAGACTAAGCATCCAAATCTTGAAGCAAACTGTTGAAGCTAAATCACGTAAGCTATCAGCACGTTGGACATTTGAGTCAGCTCAAGACGCTCAGTCACAACACGGTATCGACGTAGAAGCAGAAATCATGGCAGCACTTGCACAAGAGATTACTGCTGAAATCGACCAAGAAGTACTACGTAGCCTAGCAACACTTGCAGGTACAGGTACAGACACATACAACCAAGCAGGTGTATCTGGTACAGCTACATTCGTTGGTGACGAACATGCAGCATTAGCGGTTCTAGTTAACCGTGCAGCAAACCGTATCGCACAACGTACACGTAGAGGCGCAGGTAACTGGGCTGTTGTATCACCAGCAATCTTAACAGTACTACAATCAGCAACAACATCAGCGTTTGCACGTACTACTGAAGGTTCATTTGAAGCACCAACAAACACAAAAATGGTTGGTACACTAAACAACGCAATGCGCATTTATGTTAACACATATGCAGACGACGATGATGTACTTGTAGGTTACAAAGGTTCATCTGAATCAGACGCAGCAGCATTCTACTGCCCATACATCCCATTGATGTCAAGCGGTGTTGTACTTGATCCAACAACATTCGAACCAGTCGTGAGCTTCATGACTCGTTACGGTTATGTTGAGCTTTCAAACACAGCGTCTTCACTTGGTAACGCAGCTGACTACCTAGAAAAAGTAGAAGTTACTTCTGCAAACCTAAGCTTCAGCTAAGTTTTATTTTAAAAATAAGAAAAAAGGCTCTACGGGGCCTTTTTTTATGACTTTTTTAAAAAAAGTGGTTGACCTTAGCTTATTCTTTTGCTATATTAAGTACATAACAAAGACGACGGTCCGAGTTAGATAGTGCAAGGAAACGATGCTTCACATAGGCATTAACTTGACTCACACGCTGTGGTGGCGCTGTAAGACTTTGGAGACAAGGCGTTGCAGAGAAAGTAGAACTAACCATTCTATTGTGAGGTTGTGCTAGTTATGTAGACAGGATATGTCACGGCACTTGTAGGTAATCCTTAGTCCTACCTATCACTATTAAAAAAGGTCTACTACGGTAGGCCTTTTTTTACGGACATTATAACCCATTTTTACGAAAAAGATAAATACTTATGTCAAGAGGAGAGCCTCACGATGAGGACTTATGGGGACCCAACCCCGTAGACCTAGAACGTCAACATAAGGAGAAAACAATGGGACGTCCAGTAAATAAAAGAAACTTCGGAGCAACTGGTGTTGATGCAGCACCTACAGTTCCAATCCGCTTCTACTCAGGTGGAAGTTTGTATGAAGGAAAAATTCTTTCACAAAGAGCAACAAACAAGTTTAACTGTTCAAATGACGGTGATTCAGTCACTGAAGTATGCACATTAACTTCGGATGGTTCTGCACCAAATGCAAACGGCGAATGCCAAATCATTGGTATTGTTGATGGCGGTGGTGCTATTGCAATCAAAAAGTTGTTTAACAGAACAGCAGTAGACTTCAACAACAATCGTTATACATGGACAGCAGAAGACGACTCAACAGAATCATTACTTAGACTTACAGCTATCTAAGGAGTGATACATGTTAAAGTTACAACAGTATGATCAAGTAAGCGAATACAAAGTAAAGATCTCCGACGGAGGCAACTTTACATTTGATACAGGTGACGGCACAGGCACAGTATTCGTTAATGGAAACTTAAATGTGCAAGGTGAAACAACAACTGTTGGCTCTAGTGACTTGGTAGTATCTGATAATACTATTACAGTCAACAGCGGCGAAACAGGCGCTGGTGTTTCATTAAACACTGCCGGCTTGATTATAGATAGAGGAACTTTAACTTTTGCTAACCTACTATTTGATGAAAGATTAACAACTATTGACTCGGGTGGTAATGATAGTCAGCCAGGTGCATTTAGTTTTACAAATGACAATGGTGATTTCCTAGGTATTCATGTTGCAAGTATTAAAACAGCAGATGATCAAAATCTGTATCTCTTAGGAGAAAACTCAACAGGATTTCTAAGTGTTACAGGCACAGTAGACTACGAACAACAACTATTTCCGTATGTTAGTGGTGCAATACAAGGAAACCCAAGCACTGACGACAGATTACAACCACCAGTTGACGACGATGCAATACCAAACGTCAAATCTGTAAAAGATTATGTCAAGGCATATAACTCAAGGAACTTCCAAGATACTATTGCCGCACTTCAAGATAGTGACACAAGGGTAACTGCATTTGATGCAGATGATCCAGATGTTACTGTAAGCAGCGTTGATATTCAAATAGACAATATTGTTACAGCAACTTTTAAAGCATCATATGCAGATATATTCGATTATCGTTTTAGCACTGGAGATTTGGAAACAACAAATCTTGATGGTAACTTGAGGATATCAGCCAATGGAACAGGCAGTATTATTACAGGGTTTCCGTTTGAAATAGAAAAACAAACAGACCCAACTGCACCAACTGATGGTATAAAGTTGTATTCAAAGACTGAAGCAGACGGCGGTACAGGTTTGTTTTTTATTAATGAAAACAGCACAAACGACGAATTGATTAGTAGGAACAAAGCATTACTTTACAGTATTATTTTTTAAAGGATTAGATTATGGCAATAAACAATGTATCAATACTATCAACTGACACAACGGCATTATCGGTTCCTGCTGACAAAAAGTATGCTATCACAACATTACTTGTTTGTAACTATGCGTCATCGTCTAACAGTATAAACGATAGTTCTTTTAATATGCATGTTATTAAAGGATCTGGAGGAGTTAAATCAAACGAAAATTTAATATTGAATAGTATATCTTTACCAGCTCAAGAAACATTTACATTTAATGTTGAAAGACTGATATTGGAAGCAGGCGATAGGGTTATTTTGAACAGCCCTGACGACGACAAACTAAGTGCTACTATTAGTTATTTGGAAGTATAATGAAGTACATAAAGAAGCAGATATTACACGAAAGAAAAGTAAACAATCAATCGTTTGTTTTGAACGCAGATGGTAGTATTGAACTTACACCGTTGCCAGGAAAAGATGTTACAATAACAGGTAATCTAAATGTAACAGGAAACTCGCCTGGCGCAACAAATGATAATGTTTACTATGTGAGTTTACAAGGTAACGATAGTAACAACGGTAAAGGTGCAGGACCGGGGCAAGCAAAAAGAACTGTTAAAGCAGCGGTTGAAGCAGCTCCTGCTGGTGCTACAATACATGTTGCTGCCGGAGACTTTTATGAAGAAAACCCTATTACACTAAAAGCAAGACAAACTGTTAGAGGTGATAGTTTACGTAATACTCAAATTTATCCAAAAAATAATACAGAAACTATATTTTATATGGATAATGCGTGTTATTTGTTTCAACTTACTTTCCGTGCACTAAGAGATCCAGGTTGGTGTGCTGAAATCAAACCAGGTGCACTTGTTACTGTGTCACCTTATGTTCAAAACTGTACAAACATGAATGGTCCTTGGTTAAATGACGGAACTGAGTTTATACCATTTGAAACTGTACAAATCGAAGGTGTTGCACCAGGTGCAAGGCCTATTGAGAATGATCCTACAGTTCCACTAGCAAAACGTGTTAACACAACTGGCGGCGGTAATGGTATGTTGGTTGATGGTAATCAATATGATCCAAACAGTTTGGTTAAATCATTTGTTGCTGACGCATTTACACAGATTGCACAAGGTGGTATTGGTTTCCACATTACAAATGAAGGTTATACACAGATTGTTAGCTGCTTCTCTGTTTTTACAAGAGTTGGTTTCCAAGCAACAAAAGGCGGATATCTAAGTATTTCAAACAGTGTTAGTGACTTTGGAACTTATGCTATCATTGCTGACGGATTATTTGATAAAGTATTTACTAATGCTAGACCAACACAGGATTATTTTTCAAGTGTAGGTAGTGTTACAGTAAATAGTACAGGTGCAGGATATACTAGTGTACCTACTGTTGAGTTTGATCCACCTTTAGGAGATCCTAATGGTATAACGGCTACTGGTACAGCATCGCTTGATGCAACAACTGGACAGATTTCTGCTGTTACAATAGTAAACGGCGGTACTGGTTATGATAGAATACCTGATGTAAGATTTGTTGGCGGCGGGTTTGACGTTATTGCAACAGCTACAGCTAACCTTGTTACAAATAGAATCATTCAAGTTAATGGTTTGAGAGATATTCCACAAACTGGTAGTATATTACAGTTTCCTGGCGATTCAAATGCATATTATGTAACTGCAAATGATATTACACAACAACCGTTTATATATGACGAAGCTGTCTGTCGTAGAGACACACAACGCATTGTAGATGCAGTTGCTGGTGATCTAGTTATGGGAACTAACTATCAAAGTATTGCAGCAGGTAGAAGTTATTTACGTGCAAGAGCAAATAAAGTTCTTGCAGCACAACTTGCTCCAACTATTTACGGTATTGAAGCAGCAAGAGACGAAATGCTTGCTCGTATTCCTGATAGTGATCCTGCAAATGAAGATGCAAGATATTATATTATTGAACGTTTTGCAGAAATAGTTTCATACTTAAATCAAGGTGATAGTACTGCGGCTCCTGATATCGATTTAGGAAGTATTACTACAATCGATGAAGGCACAAGAGCAGCAGCAGATAATATTGTAGCCAACAAAGACTTTATTGTAGACGAACTTACAAACTATATTAGTACACAGTTTACAAACTTGTCTTATAATCAAAGTAAATGTGAAAGAGATACTAGATTATTAGTTGAAGCTATTGGTTATGATATTGCAACAGGCAGTAACTCTAGAACAATAACAGCAGCAGTAAGTTATGCAAGAGCAAATGCAAGTGTTGTATCTTCGGATGTACAGTTTACAGTTTCAAAAGCAACATTTGAAAATACAAGGGACAGTATTCTTGCATTAGGAGATGTTGCAGCAAGTGCAACAGCAACAACAAGAGTTAACAACTTATTCACAGAGTTTTTAGATATTTTCACAGGTTTAAACTTCAATAAAGAAAAGTGTGAAAGAGATATAGGTTACATTGTTGATAGCGTAGCATGGGATGTTATTTTAAATACAAACTACAATGCAGTCACAACAGGATTGAGTTACCAAAGAGCTAATAGTGGATATTTGTTGAGCAACCAATCTCAACAAACTGTACGTGCATACGAATACATGAAAACCATTAGTGCAGAAACTTATATGGAATCTAGTAGCACAGCAGTAACAAGAAGTGATGCAGCATTCGACGAAATACTCGATATCATACAAAATGCTGATAGTAGTCAAGATGAAAATGTTGTAGATACTATTACTTTTACAGATCCGGGTGTCGATGTAAACAAAAGATATGCAAGAGAACTATTGCAACTTAACAGAGGCTATATTGCAACTGAACTTACAACTTGGATTGCTGCAAACTTTCCAAGTTTAACATACGACAGTGTAAAATGTGAAAGAGATGTAAAATTTATCACAGACGCAGTGTGTTTTGACGTTCAGTATGGAGGCAACTTTGCAACAAGAAGAGCTGCTGATGCATACCTAGTAGGCACAGTAAGTCAGTTAGGAAGTGCTGATGAGATAACAGCCACGATAGCTGCATACAACGAACTGATTAATATTATGCAAAACATAATATTAGAAACCTATTCGGGGCAACAAACAACTACTAATCCAGCAACATCAACAGAAGTTGATGAAGTTGGTACTCTTGTACAGGTTGTAATTGATGTTATTGAAGCAGGAAATACAAATGTATTACCAACACTTACAGAGCCAAGTATTTCACATATCACTGATGCAGACTTGATATTTGCCTTCAACAACTGGCAAGATAATATGCCTGCTATCAAAGTAGATGTTTTAGAAGAAATAGATGTAAACATTACAAATGCAGATACAGTTACTTACCCTGCACCAACTGGTATAAATGATGCTAAAGTAAATGCAAATGCACAACTGGTTGCAAACAAAGAGTTTATAAAAGATGAGATAGCAGCATGGGTAAACATTACTTATCCATCCGTTTATAACAACGGCAATGGTTACAATGAAAGAAAATGTAAAAGAGATGTTGGTTACATTGTAGATGCACTTGCGTATGATGTTTTATATGGCGGTAATACTCAAACAAGAGTTGCAGCAGAGGCATATTTTGTTGGTACTGCAAACCAGCTAGGAACAGATTCAGACGAAATAGAAGCAACAACTGCTGCATACGATAGATTAAAAACAGTTGTAAGTCAAGTTGTTTTAGAAGGTGCTGTAAGTAGATCAACCGGTAACGATACTACACAAGACACAAGCGGTGAGCCAGCAACAGGTACAGAATCTACTATTTTACAACAACTAGTGCAAATCATTATCGATGTTATTGATGCGGGTAATCTAAACAATCTGCCAGAACAAATTTTGCCTGATATTAGTTTTGCAGCAGATGATGTTGAAGCAGCAGCATTAACAACATACGGACAAAGAAATAATCTAGGAGAAGAAACTACAACATTTGTTTTAGAAAACTATCCTGATTTTACATACGATCAAACAAAATGTAAACGAGATGTACAACTGGTTTTAGAAGCAGTCATTCGCGATACAAGATTAGGAACTAATCACAACACAATAGTTGCAGCTCAAGCATATCAACGTGCAACAGCAACGTATTTTAATGTAAATCAAAATCCTGCAACTATAATGGCTCTAAGATATGTTAAAACACAAGCATTAGCATATGCAGCAGCAGATTCAGTTGCAACAACACGTATTACAGAAAACTTTGAAAACTTCTTTAATATTGTTCAATACGAAGTAGAACCAAGTGAAGGTACAACATTTCCATCACCAACTCCTGCTAGCCAAGAACGTATTGATTCAGCGAGATTGCTACAAGATAATAGAGATTTCTTGATTGAAGAAACTGTTCTACATATTAACAATCAATATTTTATATATGATGCAACAAAATGTAGAAGAGACAGTGGATTAATATTAGATGGTATTATAAAAGATTTAACATTAGGAACAAACTATTGGGCTGTGTTGAATGGTCTATCTTATCGTAGAGCAAACTCCGCAAAAGTTATAAACGATCAGTTAACCGAAACTATCTCAGCAATCACAAGATTAAAAACACAAACAATAGCAGTTCTTACAGATGCTCCAAGTATCTCAGCAGTAAGTGCAGCATTTGATGAAGTGATTGATATTTTAACTAATGGTACAGCAAATGCAGATGCATTAACATGGACATCAACTGGAGTAAATGTTGATCACACTAATGCAAGAATACAGCTTCAAAATAATAGAAAACTAATCGAAGACGAAGTTATTTTATGGATAAGAGACAACGAACCATCTTTGGTATATGACGAAGCAACATGTCGTAGAGATTTAGGTTACATTATTGATGCAATCAGTCATGACTTAAACTATAACACAAATCTTGCAACAAAAGAAGCAGCTAAAGCATATTTTGTTGGTACTACAAGTCAACTTCCAGCAGACCAAAGGACTGCTACAGGCAACGCTATGGAACAACTTGGTCTTATCACATATGATGTTTTACTTGAAGCATACTCAGGGCAAGATACATCTGCTGGACTTGTATCAAGTGAAGAAGCAAATAAATCAACAGAACTTGCTAATATTATTAGAGATGTAGTAAAAGCAAATACTTTAGAGTTATTGCCAGCAGACGAAGCACTGGATGATACTTGGAGTTCTTCAAACTTGCTTGCAAGTAAGGATTTGATTAATACAAACAGAACTGCGTTACTTGACGATAACATTAACTATATTAATACTGTACTAAACGGATTTAGTTATGATGAAAGCAAGTGTCGCAGAGATACTGGACGTATTATTGATGCGGCTACACATGACTTATTATATCTTGGTAATAGAAGTATTTTGATTGCTACTCGTAGTTATTTTGACGACGGTGTAATACAAGTTTATGGACAAGAATCTCAAACACAAGATGCATTAGAACATTTGCGAGATACAGCTATTCAAGTCATTCAAGGTGCTGCTGTTGTTCCTGAGGTTGGTAATCCAGAAACACAAAGTATATCTGGAACATATGGAACATCGTCAGAAAGCGAAGAACTTGGTGAATTATTTGATATTGTTATTACTGCTATATCTGATTCAGACGGACTTGCAACAACTCCGCAAAACAGCAACCCTGATGTAAGCTGGATCGAAGTTGGACTTTCAGAAGCAATGATAAATGTTGAGAATAATATCTCAACAATACAAGAAGGCACTATTACATATATTACAGATAACATTGTATCTTTTGATTATGATGTTGCAAAATGTGAAAGAGACACTGCCTATATTGTTGATGCAGCAGTTTATGATATGACGTTTGGAGGCAATAAACAAACTCGTCGTGCAGCTGAAGCATATTATAGTAATGCAGTTATTGCAGGACAAGAATCTATTACAGAACTAAGCTATAGACATCTTGCTGACGTAGTTGAAAAAGTTGCACAAAACTTGAAAGTAACAGCAACATCTGGAACTACAGAAACACAAACTTATGGAACAATAGGCGGAAGTTCTACATCAGGTGGCTATGCATCTTTATTGATCAATAAAATTGCAGATGTTATAGAATATGGAGGAACTTCGTATTTGCCTGCAGAGGAAGATCATCATTATGATAGTTTAGGACCAACTTCTCTTGTCAAACAACAGCGTGAAGATATCTTAAATGATTTAGACGATATTGTAGATGAAGCGATTAGACTACTTAACATCGAATATGGTGGTATAGCTAATCTAACATTGTTCCCAGGTGTTGTTTCTGTTCTTGAAGGTACAAAAGGAAGTATGCAACGTGTTAGCACAGTTAGTACTTCGGGTCATGCATTTGAATATGTTGGCGCAGGTATTACCTATAATGCTCTACCATTCTTTGGCGGATCACCTATTGCAGAAAACGAGTTTGTTGAAACAGATAACGGTAAGGTTTTTGCAGGTGGTACAGTTGACCAAATCGGTAACTTTAAAGTTGGTAACTTCTTTAATGTTAATGCACTTACAGGTGCTATTACATTAAACGCTGAAGAAATCAATCTAAGTGGTATTGCAAGTATTGGTCCATTTAAACGTTTTGGTATTCCTGTTGGTGTTGAACTACAAGAAGTAAGTAACAATGCAGACATGACTGCAAGCACAGGTGTTGCTGATATTAATACAGTGCCTACACAAGTTGCAGTTGTAACGTATGTTGAAAACAGATATCTAAACAAACTAACTGGCGGTGTTGTAGAAGGCGATGTACAGTTTGAAACTGATATTGCAGTAGACGGTGGCGATTTAAGTACAACTTCAACTGTGTTTAACTTGATCAACGATAACGCAAGCACAGTGAACTTTGCAGGTGGTGCAACTAGTATTGTAATAGGTGCTGACACAGTTGGTTTAACAGAAATCAAACATGATTTAGATGTAACTGGTACACTTGATGTAGGCGGCAATACAACTATTGTTGGTGACTTTGACCTAACATTACCTGATGAAACTCAACAAGCATTTAATGTAAGCATGAGTACAGAAGATTATATTAGTATTGATACTAGAAATGCACTTGAAAACATTACATTTGGTGTTATTCCTACTGTTAGTGTTTTGAACGATAAAGAAAGTCCTAATAAAACCGACGGTGCATTTACAGTTGCTGGTGGCGTAGGCATTGGTAAAAACTTAAATGTTGGCGGCGATATTTTCTTCGAAGGTACTATTGTTAGTACAGATAGCGCAAGTTTGAGCTTATTCAACGATACAGCTGGTACAGTTGAAGCGTTTGGCGATGCTACTGAAATCACTATTGGTAGTGCAGGTATTGTTCCTGGTAACTTTACAGTAGAAAACGACTACATTAGATTTACCAGTGTTTATAACATGAAAATACCAACAGGTACAACAGGTGAAAGAGGACTTGTCCCAGATGAAGGTTATATTCGTTTCAACACCGACTTGGGTATTTTTGAAGGCTACGATGGTATTGCTTGGAACACACTAGGCGGTGTTAGAGATGTAGATGGTAACACATATATCGAAGCAGAAAGCTCGCCAGGATCAAATGAAAACGAACTGAGTTTTGTTACAGATGGCTTGGAAAGAATGAATCTGAGCACAACATCATTCCGTTTAGATGATACAATAACAAGTATTACATTTGAAGGAACAACCCAGTCAGACAGTCCAGACAGTGGTTTGTTGGTTATCGAAGGTGGCATGGGCATTGAGAAAAATCTCAATGTAAGAGGTGATTTAAGAGTTTATAACAACACTGTATTAAATGGTGCTCTTGATGTAGACGGTAGTGTTACTATTGGTACAAACGACAGTGTTGTAGACAATCTTACAGTTAATGCAAATGCAACATACAATGTGTACGATGCTACAACAGGTGCATTTGAAATACTAGAAGGTGCAAACAGTTACTTCAAAGTAAACACAACAGATGGTGCAGAACAAGTATTATTTGGTGTAAATCCAGTTATTAGAATCCAAAACACAACAGAAGCAACAGATTCAAATACAGGTGCATTAGTAGTATCAGGCGGCGTGGGCATAAACGGTAATGTATTTGTTACTGGCAATATGCAAGTTGATGGTTCGCTTACATTTGGTGACGATGCAGTATTAGATGCAATCAATGTAGCTGGTGATGCAGACTTTAACATTCCTGATAACACAGCAGAAGCATTCACTGTTAGACAAGCATCTGCAAGTTATATCAATGTTGATACTCAAAATACTACAGAAAATATTACATTTGGTGCAACTCCAAAGATTGTTATACAAAATGTAACTGATAGTGTTGACAAAGACACTGGAGCATTAGTTGTCGAAGGCGGCGTTGGTATTGAGAAAAACCTTACTGTAGGTGTTGATGTTGTTGTTGATAGAAATATTGAAGCAGCTGGAGATGTTGCAGTTAACGGCGGAGATATTACCACAACAGCAACTACATTTAATCTTGCAAATGCAAATGCTACAACAGTAAATGCATTTGGAGATGCAACAAGCATTACATTTGGTGCTGAAACAGGTACTATTACATTTAACAACGAAAACTTTATATTTGATAGTACAGCAAGTCTCCAACTTCCAGCTGGTACAACTGCTCAAAGAACATCACCTGTAACAGGTCAAATTAGATTTAACACAGATGATACTTTGTTTGAAGGTTATGATGGTACTGCTTGGGGTTCGCTAGGTGGCGTAAAAGACGTTGACCAAGACACATTTATTAGACCAGAAACAGCACCAGGATCAGATGAAGATACATTAGAGTTCTTTACTAATGGTGTAAAGAGACTGACTCTTACACAAACCGATCTTGATATTGATTCTAGCATACAAGTTGATATTGCAAACACAAGCACAAGTTATAGATATGACACTGGTGCACTTACTATTGCAGGTGGATTAGGTGTTGCAGAAAACTTATTTGTTCAAGGATTTATTGGCGGTGATACAACTGGAACACTACAACTTACAGATTTATACACTGATAAGTTGTTAATCAAAGCTGGTACTATTGAAACACCAGATGATTTTAAAATAGTATCAAATGCTCCTGATAGCGCAGCAGATGATATTGTTTATCCAGTTACACTAGCGCATCATAGCGTAAGTGGAACACCTGTTGCAGGCTCTGGTGTTGGTATGAAGTTTGAGCTCGAAACAACAAACAGCAACTTTGAAACAGGTGTACAGTTTGATGTGATTGCTCAAGATGTTACCGGCGGACAAGAAGATTTTGACTTTGTTGTAAGTAATATGATAGCAGGTTCGCTAGTTGAAAAACTTAGAATAAGCGAAAATACAACAACAATCACAACAGACTTACAAATAGATCAAGACCTGTTTGTTACTGGTATACTTGACGCATCAGGGTTTAGAGGAAGTGTATTTGCTGATGACAGCACAGAAATCATTGATAGTATTAACAACAGATTAATAGTAGTAAATGCAGATGTTGGAACACTAACACTTACAACTGATCTTGAAGTACAGTACGGTGGTACTGGTGTAAGCACATTTACCACAGATGGTATACTTTATGGTAATGCAGCAGATCCAGTTCAAGTTACAGCAGCAGCAGGCACAGCTGATGCAACAGACAGTTTCCAAATATTAACTGTAACAAGCGATGTGGATGCAACACCAGTTTGGACTGATACAATCGACGGTGGTAGCTTCTAAAAAGCTGCCACTTTTATTCCTATGATAAATAACATTACAACGATTTCTATCGTGTAGTACGGGCGTCTTTATAGACTTGACCCACACCTAAATAGGAGGCAGCCTTAATGGCAACAAAGATTAGACACAAGCGAAGTGCGGTCGCGGGTAAGCAACCGCTAGTATCTCAACTAGAATCAGGCGAACTAGCTATTAACACAGCAGACGGTAAAGTGTTCCTACTGCGTGATGATAATACAGTTCAAGATATTACCAAAAGAATATTTGAAAACAATACTGAAGTAAAAGTAGATGATGCAGGAGATAGTGCATCAGCAGAGATTTCATTTACAGTTAATGATTCTGAAAAGATGACAATAACCAACGAGGGTTTGAACATCAAAGAAGCCCTTGACATGGAAAATGCAACTGCTATTACATTTAGAGAACTTACTGCATCTGGTGAAGATGGAGTAAAAATTAAAGCACCTGATACACTTCCTGCTAGTTATAATCTAACTTTGCCTCTTACAGCAGGTACAAAAGGTCAGTTGCTACGTACAGATGCTACAGGACAACTAGAATTTGTTGATTCAGACTTGTTTGGCGGAAATGTTATCTATGTTAGTGCAGACAAAGGTGACGATGAAAATGATGGTCAGACAGCACCAGTTAAAACTCTTAAACGTGCATGTAAACTTGCAAGTGCTTTAGTTTACAATCCTGATGGAACTTTAACCAACAAACGTGTTAACATAAAAGTTGCGGTTGGTGACTACACAGAAGACAACCCAGTTATTGTTCCAGATAACGTTGTTATCAAAGGTGACGGTTTGCGTGGATGTATTATTCGTCCTGCAAATGCTAACTTGGACATGCTACGTGTTCGTAACGCATGTTACTTTGGTGAATTTACATTTAGAGATGGCGTTGACGATAACTTTGTTCCATTGATTACATGGGATTATGCAACAACGTTTGATGACCCTGATGCAACAGATATAACAGACCGTGCGGAATATACAAACTTACCTAATACAAAACCAAGCATTGTAACTTCACCGTATACACAGAACTGTTCTATTATTTCGTTTTTAGGAGGTAGTGGTGCAAAGATTGATGGTGCACTTGTAAACTCTCCTAACGTTCCTCAGTTTGCTATTGAAGCTGAAAACCCTGCCATTGGCGCTGTACCTGAACAAGGTAAATCAATGGTTGCTAACGCATACACCATGCTTTCATTTGGTGGTACAGGTTGGCGTCTACTTAACGATGCTTATGCACAGATCGTTAGCTGTTTCCAAATCTTCCTACTAAACGGTGTTTACACACAATCTGGTGGTTATTGTTCTATTACCAACTCTGCTACTAACTTTGGTTTGTATGCTCTGCGTTCATCTGGTTATTCTCCAAAAGCGTTCGAGTTTGACCGTGCGTTTGTTACTCAAACTGGTCAAAGTGAAGGCAAACAAACTATCACAATGGTGGGGCTAAACAGAACAGCACCAGTTGAAGAATTTGTTCTTAGATACAGAGAACCAGGATATAAAGAAGCATATGATGTTCTTAAAAGTAAAGAAGACCAGATTGCTAATGACACTGTCACATGGATTAATGCACAGATTTCATCAGCTACTGCAAATATTTGGGCTGGATTTACATACAATGAAGAAAAGTGTAGAAGAGATGTAAGATTCTTGTTAGATGCTATACGTTACGATATTATGTTTAACAGTAACTACAGAACTATTAGTAGTGCTATTAAATATTATAACGGAACAAGCGACACTGTTATTAATGATCAAAGAGATCAAACTGTAGAAGCATTTACACAAGCAAAAGCATATACCGCAGCAGCATTAAATGATGCAACAGCAGTTACCAGAGCAAATGCCCTTTGGGATGAAGTTATTGATATTATTACCAATGGTAGTAGTAACGATGTTCCTGGAGAGATTGCAGACACATACAGCTATCCAACTCCAACAGGCGGAACTGGAAATGCTAGTGACAGTGGCTATGCAAATGCAGTTACACAGCTATTAAACAACAAAACATTTATCAAGAAAGAAGTTACAGCATGGATTGCCGATCAAGTTGCAGCAGGAACACCTCCGTTTGCAACAGATTTTACTTATAACGCAACAAAGTGCGAAAGAGACACTGCACTTATTATTGATGCACTTGTTTATGACTTGACATACGGTGGTAACTTGCTTACTAGAGATGCAGCTTTCCAATACTTTGTCGGAACATCCGCACAATATGGATCAGGTGAAAAAGAAGAAACAATCGCTGCATACGGCAGACTCAAAGATGTTATTGGTGATGTTATTTTAGAAAACACTGTTACAGTTTCAAGTGGAAATGTGGAAACACAGGATACAAGTGCAGCCGCAGGTAGTGCAGCAGCAAGCACACAAGCCCAAGCACTTGTACAAATTGTAGTTGATCACCTTGACAACGACGGTGGCGAAATCGTTAGAAGCGAACCAGACACAACATGGCCGAACCAAACACTTGTTGCCGATTCTAACAATGCATTAGGAACAGAAGGTGCAACTAACATTGCTCAAAGAGTTACACAATACATTAATGAACAAATCGATGCTGGATTGTGGTACAACTTTACATATGATCAATCAAAATGTTTGAGAGATACAAAACTGATTGTAAATGCAGTTGCTAAAGATACGTGGGATACAGGAAACAGATATTCTAGAAACGCAGGTTTGAGTTACTTTACTGCAAACATTGCAGACAGTTCTAGAAGTCAAATTTCAGGACAAGAACTGCAAACAATCAAAGCTATTCAACAAGCTGCTACACTTGCAAACACAGAAATCTCAGGATATGGACAGATTACTACAGAAGTTGAGGATTTTGTTCAAAGTAGATTTAATATTGTTACAGATATTATTAGAGATCCAGATACACTTCCAGATCCATTTGATGTAAGTAGTGAAGGTGACATAACAAATGACTATATTCCAACACCTACAGAAACATCATTTGATGCAGCAACAGCTTTAGATGTTGCTACAGGTATATTTACAATAGTAGGACACGGATTTACAAATCTACAAAAAGTTGTTTATAGTGCCAATGGCAATACTATTATTGGTGGTTTAGATGATGAACAAACTTACTATGTGAATATTATTAACGAAGATGAATTTACACTTGCATATGACGACGGTGGCGAGTTTGAAGTAACAATCTTTAGTAACTTTAGTAACACAGGAAACCATATATTCAAAAGTAATATTATTGAGTTTTTTGTTGAAGAAGTATTGTCAAGTCATACAACATACCAAACTCTTGAACTAGAATCTGGTGCAGAAAGTTATAACTTTGTGCCAGGAAGAGCAATCACAGGTTCAACAGGTGCTAACAATAACAGTGCTATTGTAGCAAGTTGGATTCCTGCAGATCGCTTACTTGTTGTAAGTATTGAAGAAGTTACAGTCGGCTCAAGCACATTACGTATTCAGTTTGATGCAACTAGCACTATTACAGAAGACCATAGTGGCACACCTAACACAAATATTGGTGTAAACGAAGTTTCCACTAAACGTGGTTTGAGTACAGCAACATTTAGCATCACTGCTACAGACGGAAGTAGTAGTGTTACAAACACTATCAACCTTCCAGAGAAGCAACTTTGGTTCCACAGACCTAGTATTGTTAACAGTTCTGCACACACTTGGGAATATGCAGGTTCGGGTACAGACTACAACGCTCTACCACAAAACGGCGGTAATACAAGAGAAGAATACGAACAGTTTGAAGAACTGCCAGGACGTTGCTACTCATCGGGTACAAACGAACTTGGTGACTTTAAAGTTGGTGACTTTATTACAGCGTTCAACAGAACTGGTAACATTACCTTTAGAAACAAAGTGCAGGTTGATGAACTTGACGCTTTGAAACTTAGTGTTAGTGATGTTGCTATTGAAGAAATATCAACTGATGTTAACTTAGGTGATGACGAAATAGGCGGCGCAAGCAACAATCGTTTGAGTACTCAGCTTGCTGTTAGAAGCTTCTTGTCAAACAGACTAGGTGGTTTTATTGACAAGACAGTTAGTTCTGCTGCTGTTCCGGGTGCTATTGTACAGCTCAATGTTAACGGTCAGCTTAACGCAGACTTGATTCCTGCTACTAGACAGTTTACAAACACAAATACCAAAGGATATCGATCTAGATTAGAACAAATTGAAGATATTCCGGCAGTTGACTTGAAAGCTGGTGACATTGGTACTGAAGAATACGAACAGGTAGAACTTAACTTATCTGGAACTATTACAGCAAGCGACGGCGATACTATTACACAACCAGGAGTAACTGGTGCAACTGCTTATGCTAAAGGTGATTTTTCTCTCAGTACTAATATTCTTGTTGCTACAATCGGAGAAGCATGGGATAAAACAGATGATAGCACTGGCGATCCTTGGGAAGTAAGTGCTGGAAATATCTATGTAAATGGCGTAGACAGCGGAGTAAATATTACTTCAAAAGGTGTAAGTAGTGAAATTATTGATAACTACTTCTTACGTAGCAGTAACAGTAGCCAGTATTTAATACTTGATAGCGACGATACTTATACATTTACTATTGCAACTATTACAGATGTAAGTAGAAGTGGAAATATTGCGACTATAACAACTAGCGGAGCACATAATATTAATGTGGACAACAACGTAAAAGTTGCAGTTGATGGCGATTCTACCTATAACCAAAACGGTTTGGTTTTAAGTGTTCCTACTACAACAACATTTACTATTGCAAACACAGGCGACGACGAAGCTTCAAAATCAGTAACTGGTACTGCAAATACTATTGTAACAAGTGCTGATGGTAACGCCCAAGGTGCTGTTACAGAGTTACGTGAAGGTATTGCAGCAAGTGTAGATAACGCTAACATTACAACTGGTAGCTTGTACACTCCTACAACTGGATCGGTAATATACGAAAATGTAAGTATGACAAGCGTTACTGGATCTGGTACAGGTGCAAAAGCCAACATCACAGTGCAGGCTGGTGCTGTTACCGATGTTGACTTAACAAGAGGTGGTACAGGATATGTGGCAGGTGATTTGTTAGGTGCAAATGCTAGTGACATTGGCGGCACAGGAAGTGGATTCCAGATTGAAATATCTGCTATTGAAGATAGAGCGTATGTAGACATCTTAGGAGGCGAACTATTTGTTGCTAGTGCATCGAGTATTGACTTTGTTGAAGATAATACAGCAGTGCAAAATTCTAATGATATTAACTTTGATGACACTATTAGTCATAACTTCCTAGCTGGTACAACAGGCGGCGGCGGTGCAGTAAACTATACAGATAGTAGAGTAAGTGTCACAGCTCACGGATTTTCAAATGGCGATCCAGTAACATATGATACATTAGGAAATGTTGCAATCGGCGGATTGTTAAACGGTAATGTTTATTATATTAAAGTTGTTGATGATGACACCTTTGAGGTATATGACGACTTTAGTTTAAATACTCAGATAACTTTCTTAAGTACACCTGCTAACAACAACCACAACTTTACTAGATACACTGTAAACTTAACTGATAACAGTGTTGTCGTAGTAGGTCATGGATTTACAACAGGTGATGCTATAAGACTTGTATCACTGGAAGATGGTTCAACTAGCAACGCATTGCCAACTGTGAATGGCACAGAGATTGCAAGTGGTGCAAGATTCTTTGTAGGAAGTGTCACACTTAACTCATTTACTATTCATGCTCTACGTTCAGACGCACTAAGCAGTATCAATGGACTAGTTACAAACGCTAGAGATATTGGCACTAATGGTGTAGGTAGTGCAAGAGTTATTAGAAATAATGTTCAAGTAAATGCTATTGTTAACACCTCAAGTAGATTGATTGCAAACTGGAACACTCTTGCTGTTACAAACATTGACGCAGAAAATATTATTTCTGGAACAATATCTCCAAGTAGACTTGGTGCAAGTGGGGTTGCTAATACTGAGACAGCATTGTTTGGTAACAGTGAATACAAGGTTGTTGTTCAAACCTTGAAAAAAGCTAATACAACAGATAACCCTATTACTCTTACTGGTTTAAACACAGCAGGTGAGTATTATGGTGATCCAGTAAATATTGGTATTGCAAATGCCGACTATGATGCTGGAGGTACATTTAGTACACTAGGTGTAAGTCGTTTCTTGCAAACACAGTTTGATGTTAACTCAAACGGTAGTGGTGAAGTATTCATTAAAGATGGTATTGTTGATGCTGGTACACTTGACGGACTTGATAGTGCATACTTCTTAAACCCTGCTAACTTAACAAGTGCAGTTCCTGTTGATAGAGGTGGCACAGCTATAACAACCTATGCACAAGGTGATATACTTTATGCACAATCGTCAGGTACATTAAATACTTTGAACATCGGTCGTGCAAATACTTTCTTAAAGTCAAACGGTAGTACACCTGAGTGGGGTACAGCACTTGACCTTGCTGAAGGACTAGACGTTGGTTCAGCTAAACTTAGCTCTTCAAGCGATGCTCTAGGTCAAGTTTATAATACTAATGTTACGACTTTAGAACTTGGAGGCGATGCACACAATGTAAAAATAGGTAAGTCTAGCGACACGAGAGATATTACAAGTTTTGCTCTAGATTATGAAGCAACAGCATCTCAAGACGTTGTTGTAAACCTAGCAAGTATTGCTTTAGATACTAGTGAAGCAACTGCTAATGCTGAAAAAACTTTGGTATTTACAGACACTACTGGTGTAAAATATGGTATGACAGTAACAGGAAGCGGAAGTATTCCTGCTAACACAACTGTTACTGGTGTAACCGAAACTGAAGTATTTTTGAGTGCAGAAACCACAGGTACTGTATTAACATCAACAGAAATAACATTTACTTATACACCTGAAACACTTGGTGTCCGTGCAGGCGATTCTATTATTATTTCTGGAAGTAATGTCACAAACTTAGATGGTACATGGCCAGTAAGTGGCGCAACTATTGATGCAACATCATTTACAGTTAGAACTGCTGCAAATGTGACTGCTGCCAATGTAGTAGTGCAAGGTACTATTTCTAAAGATAATACAATGGTTATTAGAAATAGAGATGTTATCTTTGGTAGTGCAGAAGCTAGTGCAAGTACTTCGAGTGCAGTTATTAGAGGCGAAAACGGTCTAGGAACAAACATTGCCGGCGGCGATATCACTATACAAGGCGGATTAAGCACAGGTAATGCAACTGGAGGTAGTGTTATAATCAAAACTGGTCAAACAGGTACTAGTGGAGAAACATTACAAACATCAACAACAAGAATGACCATTGATACCGAAGGCGATGTTACAGTAACTGGATACACAAACTTTAGTGATACAAGTGCTGTAAAACTTCCAGTTGGTACAACTGCTGAAAGACCTACAGCAGCACAAGGTCAAGTTCGTTACAACTCAACAGACGGACAATTTGAAGGATATGATGGAACAAACTGGAGTGGTTTAGGCGGTGTAATCGACGTTGACCAAGATACTTACATTGTGGCCGAAACAACATCAGGTACTGACAATGACGACTTAGACTTCTACACAGCCGGTACTCGACGTATGCAAGTTGATCAAGATGGTAACTTTAACTTTGGCGACGGCTTGAATAAAGTAACAATGGCGTATACTACAGGTAATACAAACATTGCAGGTGACGTTGAAATAACAGGAAATCTTACAGTTAATGGTACAACAACCACAGTTGATAGTGCAACACTTATTGTTGAAGATAAAAATATCGAACTTGGCAATGTTGCAACACCAACTGATGTTACAGCAGACGGTGGTGGTATTACCTTAAAAGGAACAACTGATAAAACTATTAACTGGGTAGATGCTACTGATAGTTGGACAAGCAGTGAAAACTTTGAACTTGCAAGTGCAAAAGCATATCGTATAAATGGCAATAATGTTTTAACGTCAACAACACTTGGTACTAATGTTGTAAATAGTAGTTTACAACAACTAGGTACTGTTAACACAGGTACATGGCAAGCTACAGTCATTAATCCAACTTACGGTGGTACAGGTGTAAACAATGGTAGTAAAACTATCACACTAGGAGGTAGCTTTACACACACTGGTGCTCACACTCTTGGACTTACAACAACAGGTAATACAAGTGTAACACTTCCAACAAGCGGTACATTAGCAAGAACTGAAACAGGATTGAATCAGTTCGCTGCAACAACTAGTGCGCAACTTGCAAGCGTGTTAAGTGACGAAACAGGAACAGGTGCAGCAGTTTTTGCTACATCTCCTGAGTTTACAACTGGCATTGAGGCAGCAAGCACCACAATGGCATTGTTTGATGACACAGCTACTACAATCAACTTTGGTGGTAGTGCAACTGCTATAGACATCGGTGCATCAACTGGCACTACAAGTATTAACAATAACTTAGATGTTGATCTTGATTTAAATGTCGACGGTGGCGATATCACAACAAACCAAACAACATTTAACTTGTTGAATACAAATGCAACTACAGTGAATGCATTTGGTGCAGCTACAGCAGTTGACATTGGTGCTGCAACAGGTACTACAAGTGTTAACAACGATCTTGATGTTGATGGCGATTTAAATGTTGACGGTGGCGATATTACAACAAACCAAACATCATTTAACTTACTAAACACAAATGCTACAACAGTAAACTTTGGAGGAGGCGCAGCTACAATCAATGTTGGCGCCGCAACAAGCACTGTTAGTTTTGCAGATGATATAAGTGTCGCAGGCAATGTTGGTATTTCAGGAACATTAACTATACCTGCTATCGACAATGTTCCAATCGGAGGAACAACACCTTCAACTGGTGCATTTACAACTCTTACAGCAAGTGGATTAACAACCGTTACAAATAACACTAGTGCTACTAGTACAAGCACAGGTGCGCTTGTCATAACAGGCGGACTAGGTGTAGGTGGTGCAGTACATGGTGCCAGCTTTACAGGTAGCATTGCAGCATCTAATATTGATAGTGGTACACTAGCTGATGCTCGTATTGCTGTTAGTAACGTAACTCAACACCAAGCAAGTATTACAGGTACTGGTGCACTTAATAGCGGTAGTATCACAACTGGTTTTGGAAACATCAACATCGGTACAAGCACATTTACTGGTAATGGCAGCGGACTTACAGATTTAAATGCAAGTCAGCTAACATCAGGTACTGTACAAGGTACACGCCTAGGCGGTAACCAAACAATGGCAGGTGTAAAAACATTTAGTGATACTAGTGATGCAAGCAATAGTACTAGTGGTGCTGTGCGTGTTGGCGGCGGTTTAGGTGTTGCTAAAAAGATTTACACAGGATCAGGATTCTACGGTAATGGTGCAAATATTACAGCACTTAATGCAACTAACTTGTCAAGTGGAACTGTAAACGATGCTAGATTGCCAACTAGTCAAGCAGGTAAAACATTTACAAGCGATATTACTGTAAATGGTCATAGGATTGGTAGAGGCAATCAAGGCGAAGCAACAAACTTGGTGTTTGGTGAAGGCGGCAGCATTGGTACGGGTGCACAGTTTAACACAGGTATTGGTGATGCTACATTTGCAGGAGGACTAACAGGTGACAGAAATACTGCACTAGGCTACAATGCATTAAACGCTGTAACAACTGTGAGCAACAACACAGCAGTTGGTGCAAATGCAATGGAGCAAAGAACTAATGCAGGTGCAGGTAACACAGCAATAGGTAAAAGTTCGCAATCAAACAGTACTGCTGGTGATTATAACACTAGTGTTGGTATTGAAGCACTTGAACTTGTAACTGGAGATAATAACGTTGCTATTGGTGCATTCACAGGCGATACATTAACAACTGGTAGTAATAACGTTCTTATTGGTTATAACGTTGAAACAGCAGCAAATACTACAAGTAATGCTATTATTATTGGTAATGCAAGCAACGATTTGTTTAGTGTACCTGGTGTAAACTTGAGCGTAAATACCACAACATTTACATTTAGTGGCACAACAGGCTTTAGTGGTGTTGGTACAAACTTGACTGCACTTAATGCAAGCCAACTTACAAGCGGTACTGTACCAGATGGCAGAATTGCTGCTACCAGTATTACACAACACCAATCAAGTATTACAGGAACTGGTGCACTTGGAAGCGGGTCTATAACAAGCGGATTTGGAAATATTGATATAGGTACAAGTAACTTGACTGCAACCGGTAGTGTAAGTCTTGGTGCTACAAACTTGAATGGCAATGTGATTACAGGTGTTGAAGATATTGCACTTGCTGATAGAATCTACCACACAGGTGATAGCAACAACTATATTCAGTTCCATGCAACCGATCAATGGCGTGTTGTTACAGCAGGTGTAGAGAGACTAGAAGTAAACAATACTACAACTACCGTTTCTAATAACCTAAGTGTTACTGGAAGTATAACAGGTAGTGGTAGTGGTATTACATCTCTTAATGCAGATAATCTTGGATCAGGTACAGTGCCTAACGCAAGAATAAGTGGAAGTTACACAGGCATTACTGGTACAGGTGCATTAGATGCAGGTAGTATTACCAGCAACTTTGGCGATGTTAATATTGGTACAAACACATTTACTGGTAATGGTAGTGGACTTACAAGCGTTGATGCTGATACTGTTGATGGTATTCAAGGTGCTAGTTTCTTACGTAGTGATGCAAATGACACTGCAACTGGACAGATAACTTTCCAAAGAGACGGAGAAGTATTTAAGATTGTTGCTCCTACAACAAACAACTCTCCTTATATTGGATGGTATCAAGGTACAACAAGACGTGCTTACATGCAATATGTAAACGGCGGCACATTAAGATTAGCATCAGATGCTACAGGCGAAAGACTTGATATTGGCAGCGGTATTAATGGTCTTAAGTTTTATGACAATGGCACTGCAACAGCACATACTGTTTGGCACTCTGGCAACGATGGATCAGGTTCAGGACTTGATGCTGACACTATAGATGGTATTGATAGTGGGTCGTTTATACGCAGTGATGCAAATGATACTGCAAGCGGAACTTATGATTATTCAAGCACAAGCGACGATATCATTGATTTTACTGGTAATAGCACAAGCGATAATAGAGGTATTGCGTTTAACAGTAGAACAGCATTGAGTGCAGATTTTGATGACGGTTGGTTGCGTATGAATAATGCTAGTGAGTTTACAAACGGTATATACACACCAGGTAACTTACGTGCAGACGGTATTATTAGGGTTGACAGCACTAGAGGTATTACCGATGTTACAGGACAGTATGGTACTATACAAACAAGTGGTTCCGGCGTAAACGGCTGGGAAGGTCTTAGCATTGACGGACGCATTGTGTTAATGCACGATGGTAGCTCAAGCACATATCTATATAACGATGTTGATAACGAGGCACACTTCTTAGCTGTAAGAAACAGTTACTTTAGATTGTATTACAATGGTGGTACTCGACTAACTTGTAACAATACTACTGTTGATGTTTCGGCATCGTTTACAGCAACAGGCGAAGTAACAGCATATTCATCAGATGAAAGATTGAAAACAAATATTCGTCCTATTGAAAATGCAATTGATAAAGTTAAGCAACTACAAGGTGTGCATTATGATTGGATTGATGAAGTAGAAGAACTAGGATTTAATCCAACTATAAAAGTCAACGATGCAGGTGTACTTGCACAACAAGTTCAAAAAGTATTACCACAAGCAGTTGATTATGCACCGTTTGATAGACTACGTGATGAACAGACTGGTGACGACATTGGAAGTAAATCAGGAGAGGATTACTTAACAGTTAAGTATGAAAAGATGGTTCCTCTTTTAATCGAAGCTATAAAAGAACAACAGGAAGAAATAGATCAACTTAAAGAAATGGTCAAGAAGTTGATAGATAAATAGAGTAAGGGCATCAAGCCCTTACTTGTTGACATCTTAGATTCTTTTTGTTAAAATAAGTAAAATAGGACAATTTATAAATGGCATTACCCCCTACCGGCTCTCAAATAACAATGACAGAAGTACGCAACTATTTTGGTGCAAGCGGTACACCTATTGTAATGAGCGTTTTAGGATCATATTTAGGTATTTCAGTTGGTTCAACTATATTTCTAAGTGCAACATTTGGCGGACTTACAACTAGTGGTAATAACTGGATTGTTTCTTCTTTGGTTCCGGGTGGAGGATTAACAAACAAACCAGTTCCTTATCTGTACACTGGTACAAGTGCTAGTTACAATGCTCAGTGGGTAGATGGAGGATCAAAACTTGCTGTTGCTTGGCAAAGCAGTTCTGGTAGCGAAATGACTGCTATTTGGAATATTCCAAATCCATACGATTTAACCAGTTTAGTAGGTGACGGTGTTCCAGACATTTATATAGACGAACCTACTAACAAAGGCGCAAATCAAATCGACTTTAACTCCGACGGTACAAAAGTTTTGACACAACATAATACCACATTGGGCTTTGGCATCGAAGGTGCTATTATTAGAACTTGTACAACACCGTTTGATACTAGTACTGCTAGTGCAACACCGGATGAAACATTTACAGACCAACAACGAAACTCAGGATATTCTGGAAGAAATGGTATTGCTTGGAGAGATGGTGGCTATATGTTCTGTTACATGGGTGAAAAATCTACAGGAGAATGCTCCTGGGAAATCTATAGAACAATGCCAGGGGGAACACCTTATACATTTGCTGGATTATATGATGGAAGTTTTCCAAATCTAGTAGGATTAGTTGACAATACAAGCACAGCATTTTATAGAGGTGGCTTTGCTGACGATGGTTTTCATTTTTGGGCATATTACATTGCTGGTAAAACAATGGACATGAAAACTCATAGTGGAACAGCTTGGTTTGACTGGAAACCCAGTACTACTACTACACAAACTGGAGGCCCAGATCTTCCAACATATGGAAGAATTGCACCAGTTGCATTTGCCCCAAATGGAACACAGTTAGTTGCCGGAGGTCCTGGAACCTACAATGGATATATAACTGCATACGAACTTAGCACAGCATGGGACTTGTCAACATGGAGTACTAAAACCACAAAACCAAATAGACACAGTGGTGCACATTTAAGTTTGTGGCATTTTGATGATCAAGCTGAGTTGCAATATACTGGTCTTAATGCTACCAATAACGGTCTTATGGAAGGTGGCGTATGTTGGAATCTAAACGGAACATCCTTTTTATCTATAATTAATCGTGAATATATTGAACAAGACATGCCTACTGCTTACGACTTTTCAAGTATTAACTCAAGTCAAGCTTCTGGATCTTGGGCACATACTGCTGCAATGCCTTTTTATTTTAGTTCAAGTACACCTCAAAATGTTATGAGCATGAAAATGCATCCGCAATCAAGTATAGGTATATCACAAGTTATTAACTATAATGGTACCTATGTTTTGATGTATAGAAGGTTAAACTCAGCAGGAACTATTGCTAATGGTGTAAGTAATAGTTATGCTAGTAGAACCATTGGTAGCACAGTAACTACAGATTTTCAAGTACAACATTTTCAAGCATACAGCCCAACGTATCTACCAACGTATCCATATATCTATCATGCATATTTACAATGGAACACTACTGCACAAACACTAGTATTCAGCAGAGGAACAAGCAGCGTAATCAGTAGTCCTAGTGCTGCAAGTTTTTATAGTTCTTTAAACTTGTCAAATATAACAGGAAAGGCATCTGCGTCATACTTTGCAAGATGTTTTGCTATGTCTCCTGAAGGAGATAAAGTTTGGGTGGCTTATAACGCAAGGTATACTCAAACACGTTTAGTTGATAGAGCTATTATTTACGAAATTTCACTTCCAACTCCGTTTCGTAGTAACAGTGCATCAATAACCGGAACATTTACACTTCCATGGTACATTAGTGCTGTAACTGGAATGGATGTAAATTCAACAGGAACGGCTATGATATTAAGAGATCAAGCTGGTTATGTTCATAGTTATGAAATACCATAAAAATCACTTGACAAAACAAACTTAGTTATATATATTATAACAAATAATGGAGATATACATGTATTCAAAATACCAAATACTCAATGTTGAACTTTCTACGGAGTTTAGCAAATCTAGAAAGCTACTTAAACTAGATTCACTAAACCTAGAAGATGAAGACATTTATAATGAGATTGTAGAATCTATTTTAGGTGGCGAATCAGAAGCTGAGGTAAATCATCCTGATCGTGTAGAACAAGACGACAGAACTCATTGGATTAACGTCATTGCACACAAAGCAGCAGCAGACTTATTAACTTTAGGTAAAGTTCAACCTGAAAATATGGTTGTAATGAGTTCTCTTCCTAGTGAAGATTTTAAAGAAGCAGTTAAGATTGCTGTAGGCAAAGCAAGAGATCTAAACGAAAGCACTATTGGTGCTGAAAAACAACTTAACTTGGATACTATTTCTGAAGAAATCGTCTAATGAAAGTAGCAATATGTGTGCCTGCACGAGACTATGTTCATGCAGGATTTGCACTAAGTTTATCTAATATTTCTTCTTTGTTGACAAAAAATAACATTGATTTTAAAATCTTTATTAACTTAGGTTCGGTTATACCTCAGCAAAGAAACACATTAGTAGATCAAGCCTTAGAGTATGATGCTACACATATTATGTGGTTAGATAGTGACATGCATGTACCTTCTGCAACAATAAACACTTTATTAGAGCATGATAAAGATATTGTTGCAGCAGCATACAGCACAAGAGTACCGCCATACAATATCACTGCTTGGCCCGATTCAAGCAATCTAAATGTAAGATTAGATGCACACCAAGGTTTACATAAAATTTGGGCAGTTGCTATGGGCTGTATGTTGGTAAAAACACATGTATATAAATATATTTCTAAACCGTATCATCAGTATTTGTACAACGAAGATACAAAAGATTTAAGCGGCGAAGATATTTTTTTCTGTAAAAACGCAAATGACGCTGGATTTGAAATCTATGTAGATGCAGCTCTAAGTCAAGAAATAGCACATTACGGAACAAAATCATTTAGGTTAAAAGATTTACAATGAGCACAGCATTTGATAAGTTTGAAAAATTTGGAAAAAAGGTATATAATGGTCAAGACGTTTTAAAAAATCATTTTTTAAACACCTGGCCTATTCACAGGACAGATAATCCAGAAGACGAAACTCAAGCATTACAATACAAAGACCAAGCAGAGTGGGTATGGATTATACATGAAGATTTAGACTTACTAGACACATTTCCTTTATATGTTCGGCCAACTGCAAAAGGAAAAGTACAAGTATTTCCTTATGTTTATAAATCTAGTCACAGAATAAAAACCTATGAATGGTGTAAGTTGTGTCCTACTAGATTTACAACTGAACTTAGAGAAAAACACGATCATATTGCAGGAGTTTATGACGTTTATCAAGGAAAATCGCAGTTTGATTTGTTTTTTATTGGAGATGAAAACTCTACACAATATAAAAAACTGCTTGATAGATTTCCACATGCACAATGTGTAGATGCTATTGATACAGCACAAGCATTGAGTGAAACTGATATGTTATGGATCGTACCAGATGATATTGACGTGACTCCTATTTTCAAGTTTTCATATCAGCCAGACGACTGGAGTCAAAAATATGCTCATATGTTTAGAAACGGAGACAGCCAAGATGGTATTGTTCTTTTACCAAAATTTTATGAACTAACCGATAAAGAAGTTGATCATAGATTTTACATCAATAAAAAAGAAGTAAAAATACTTGCAAGTAATCCTGTACCTTATGATAAACCTATTATTAACAGTTATGATGATTATTTACATGCATTAGAAAATAGTAAAACTGAAATGTTTTGGTATGTTCCAAATGATGTAGAAGTAGACGACGACTTTGATTTTGGTTTATACTTTGATCATCATGTAAAGTTTGACCGCAACATCAATCATGTCTTTTTAAATGATCAAAGTTACGACGGTATTGCACTGTTTTCAAAAAACGCTAAAGTTTCTAAAAAAGAGTTTGAACATAGATTTTACACTCATAAAAAAGAGCACGAGGTGGTAGCAAGCCGCCCAAAAAAGTTTGATCAGTTTGTAGTCAATAACTACGATGATTACAAACTAGCATTAGAGCGTAGTTCAACAGAGATGTTCTGGGCAGTGCCTGATGATGTTGTTGTTAAATCAGATTTTGAGTTTGATTTATACTTTAATTATCACAATCAATACGATAGAAACATCACGCATGTATTTTTGAACAATGACATGTATGACGGTATTGCCTTGCTTAGTAAAAATGTGTCATTAAGCGAAAAAGAAATAAACAATAGGTTTTTTGTAAAAAAGAAAGAGCACAATATTGTTGCAAGTTTTCCAAAATCTTATGATATTTTTGAAGTAGACAACTATCAAGATTACTTAGATGCAGTGGAAAATACAACAACAGACTTGTTTTGGATGAGCAGTAAAAATCTCAATATCCTAGATTATGATGTTATTGAAAACTTTTATATCAGCTACCACAGTGTAATAGATAGAAATCAACATCATAGTTTTTTACATGCTGCAAATAATGATACTTTCCGCACAGGTTTATATCTTATAAACAAAAATAAAAAACTTACAAAAAAAGAAGTCGAACATAGATTTGTTGCTAAACGTAAAGAATGGGATGTTGTTTTAAGTACCGCAGTATCCTATGATATTTTTAATGTTGAAACATATGAAGATTATCTATATGCTTTAGATAATACAAAAACAGAAATGTTTTATGCAACATCTCCTAATATTAGTATAGATTTTGATTTTAATCAGTATTTTGAACATAGTAACGAATATGATCGTAAAACAAATCATGCATTTATACATCAAGTAAATGGCAAAGACTTGTATAATGGGTTGTGGTTAATGAGTATACACAATCCTGTTAGTCAAAAAGAGATTGAGCACAAACACTTACTAAAACGTAAAGAATGGAATATTATTGCAAGTAAGCCTGTGATATACGACGAGTTTGTTGTAGAAACATATCAAGATTATTTAAATGCACTAGAAAATACAAAAACAGAAATGTTTTGGGGTGTAACAAACAACGTTGACTTTTATAGTGGCATGGTAAAAGATTTATACTTTTCTCATGACAATACATATGATAGAAATATTAATCATGCATTTATTCACAGAGTAGACAATGAAGATTTTTACAATGGTATATTTTTATTTTCAAAGAACTGTATAGTTACTGAAAAAGAAATTGAGTACAGACATTTAATAAATGTAAAGCATTGGAATATTGTTGCAAGTGGTGCAAAACAATATGACAAGTTTATAATCGAAACATATGAAGATTATAAAATTGCACTTGAAAAAAGCACAACGGAGTTATTTTGGGCAGATAGTGAAAATATAGACACAAGTAGTTTTGATTTTTCTAGTATCTATTTTACTCATGATAATACATATGACAGAACACACAACCATGCATTTGCTCATGGCGTAGATGGTAATATTCTCTACAACGGATTATTCTTATTAAGTAAGCATTCTCCTATTACACCTAAAGAGTTAGAGTATAGACATATTATTAATGTCAAAGAATGGCTAACAATAGCAAGTAAGCCTATCACATATCCTTTGTATATTGTGGATAGTTTTGAAGATTACGAAATGGCATTTTATAATAACGGTCCAGAAATGTTTTGGATGAGTAGTGCTAATATTGATACTAGTGATTTTGATTTTTCAAGTGTTTATTTTAGTCATGACAATCAGTATGATAGAAAAATAAATCATGCATTTAAACATGTAGTTGATGATAAAGAATATTATAACGGTTTATTTTTAATCAGTAGACATTGTCCTATTAGTAAAAAAGAAGTAGAACACAGGTTTTTAGTAAATCGAAAAGAATGGGATATTGTTGCTAGTGGACCTAAAAAATACGAAGTTTACACAGTTGATAGCTGGCAAGATTACAAGTTTGCAATGGATACATGCGAAACTGAAATGTTTTGGATGACAAGTAAAAATATCGATACAAGTGATTTTGACTTTGACATTTATTTTACACATGATAACGAATATGATAGAAATATTAATCATGCATTTATACATGAAGTAAAAGACGAACAACTATACAATGGCTTGTTTTTGATGAGTATAAACAAGCCTGTAACAGAAAAAGAAATCCAGTATAGACACATTGCTGAATGTAAGTATTGGGATATTGTAGCAAGTAAACCAAAAACTTATGATAAGTTTATTGTTGAAAGTTATGACGATTATCTTGAAGCATTAGATAACTCAACAACAGAAATGTTTTGGGCTACGTCTAGAAACGTTGATGATTCTAACTTTGATTATAGTTTGTATTTTAGTCATGACAACGTATTTGATCGAAATATGAATCATGCCTTTTTGCATTGTGATGACAAGTATAATGGTATTTTTCTTCTAAGTATTAACAAACCTATTACAAGTAAAGAAATCGAATATAGACATATCATAGATGTGAAACAATGGAAAAGTCCTTGCACAAAAGCAAAACAATACGATAGTTTTGTTATTGATACATACGATGATTATGTTGAAGCATTTAGTAAAACTCAAACAGAAATGTTCTGGGGTTTATCGAGTTATACAAAGTTATGTGCACCGTTAGATATTTATTTTACTCATGACAACGAGTATGACAGAAACACTAACCATCAGTTCTTACACAAAGGTAATCAAACAAGTTATAATGGAGTAATACTTTACAGTAAACATTCTCCGGTTACAGAAAAAGAAGTTGAACATAAACATATTGTAAAAAGAAAAGAATGGGATATTATTTTAAGTGAATCTAAACAATACGATATATTCAATATTGATACATATGAAGATTATCTAGTTGCTGTAGATAACACAAAAACAGAACTATTTTGGGCAAAAACACATAACATTAATACAGATAACTTTGATTTTAGTATAGTTTTTGATTGGAATAATGAATACGATCGTAAAACAAATCATGCATTTATTCATAATGTAGATGGCAAAAAAATGTATAATGGTTTGTTTTTACTCAGTAAACATACACCTGTTACTGAAAAAGAAATATTATATAGACATATAGTAAACGCTAAAGAATGGGATATTGAAGCAAGTACAAAAGTTGTGTACGATAAGTTCAATATTGAAACTTACATGGATTATGTTAATGCATTAGAATCGTCTAATACTGAGATGTTTTGGGGATGCAGTAATAACATAGATACAAGCGATTTTGACTTTAACATTTACTTCAGCCACGATAATGACTATGACAGAAAACAAAATCATAGTTTTATTCATCAAGTTGGTGATAAAAAACTACGTAATGGATTATTTTTGTTTAGCAAGCACAGACCAGTAACACAGCGTGAAGTTGAATATAGACACTTGCTCGCAGGCAAAGAATGGAATACTGTTGCAAGTAAATCCGTAATGTATAACAAGTTTACTATCAATAGTTATGATGATTATTTAACTGCATTAGATACATGTAAAACTGAAATGTTCTGGGGTGTACCAAGCGATCTAGATATTTTAGACTTTGATTTTGACATTTATTTTTCTCATGATAATAGGTATGACAGAGAAACAAATCATGTATTTTTAAATGGGGAACATTATGACGGTGTTGTTTTGTTTACAAAACATAGTCCTGTTACTAGGAAAGAAGTAGAAAATAGATTTTACGCAAATAGTAAAAAATGGGAAACAGTAGTAAGTAAGCCTAAACCGTATGATATATTTAATATCGAAACATACGATGATTATCTTGAAGCTATAGAAGATTCGAGCACCGAAATGTTTTGGGCAACTACTCCTAATATTAAAATAAACAACGACTTTGATTTGACTATGTATTTTAGTCATCATAACAGTTATGATAGAAGTATTAATCATACATTTGTACACAAAGTAAATAACGAAGATTTACACAATGGCTTATTCTTGCTGACAAAACGTTCACCTTTAACACAAAAAGAGATTGAGCATAGACTAGTTGCTAAAAGAAAAGAATGGAATATTGTTGCTAGTGGCCCAATTAAATACGAAAAGTTTATAATCAACACCTACAGTGATTACGAACATGCTCTCAAAAAATCAAAAACAGAAATGTTTTGGATGATTCCGCCTGAAGTAAATATTGCAGATAACTTTGATTTTGATATGTATTTTTCTCATAATCAATGGTTTGAAAGAAATACAAATCATGTATTTAAAAACGGCGATGCGTGGGACGGCATTAGTCTTGTAAGCAAAAAAGTTCCGGTTACTGAGCGAGAAATAAACATGCGTTTCTTAACAAATAAGAAACAACACGAAGTTATTGCAAGTTATCCAACTCTTTATGATATTGTGTTTATTAGTAAAGATGAAGAACATGCAAATGAAAACTTTGAAAACTTATTACAAAAGTTTCCTGAAAGAACTATACATAGGGTGCATGGAGTTGAAGGTATACACCAAGCTCATATTATGGCAGCACAAACAGCTGAAACAGATATGATTTGGATTGTAGACGCAGATGCTCAAATTGTTGACAACTTTAACTTTGATTACTATGTACCTGCATATGATCCTGACAGTAGAAAAACTGTGCATGTGTGGAAGTCACAAAATCCTATTAATGGATTAATATATGGTTATGGTGCTGTAAAACTATTACCAAGAGATCTTACTATTAACATGGACACAAGCAAGCCTGATATGACTACAAGCATTAGTCCGTTGTTTAAAACTGTTAATAGAGTATCCAATATTACCAAGTTTAATACAGACGAGTTTAGTACGTGGCGTAGTGCCTTCCGTGAATGTGTAAAATTAAGTGCAAGAGCAATTGACGGACAACTTGACGATGAAACCGAGTTTAGATTAAATGCTTGGTGTACAAGAGGTAAAGATAAGTTGTTTGGTGATGCAGCGATTAGTGGTGCTATTCACGGCAAAAAATACGGTGAAAATAATAGAGGCAATCTTGAAGCATTGCGCAAAATCAATGATTTTGATTGGTTAAGACAACAGTTTGACAACTTCAAAAACAGTTTGTAGTTTTCTTTGATTCGTTTTATTTCTAAGCGTGTTAGTCAGTCCTTGATGTAATGGTTTAGGCCATTTGCTAAAACTTACCCATGCATATCCATCATGTTCATTATTTAGATTTGGAATAAACTCTTTTTCTACAACGCACAAATATGTGTGAAAATGAAAATGATCATCTTTACTAATAAATGTTTCTAAAGGCATTGTCTTTTTTATTTCAGGAAGGAAGCCTATTTCTTCTTCTATTTCTCTAGTTAAACCTTCAAATGGAGTTTCTTTTTCTTCGTTTGTACCGCCTACTAAACCCCAAACATTATTATGTTTACTGGCAGTTCTGTGTAAAAGTAAAAATCTACTAGTGTTGAGAGTATAGAATAGAGCTCCACTACATACTATCTTTTTCATACAAATAGTTATCCACCGAGTTGGATATTCCAGTTACCATGTGAATATTCGCCTTCATATGCTTGTATCCATTCGCTGCCTGTCCATTTGTAGATAATATTAGTTGTAAGATTTTGTGTATTAGTAAATGTTGTTGTAGCACTAGCATCAAATACAACGTGCCATTTTGCACCATCCCATTCAATAATATCATTTTTTCCTGCAACAAAATCTGTACCGTCATCATTTTTCCATGCATCGGGCCCGTCATAAGCAAAGTTATATGGAGTATCTCCTACATTCTGTCCTACATTATCGCTAGGATTTATATCATCTAATATCAATACTCTAAATCCACTAGTTTTATCAGTTGCTGGATTATAGTTATATGGGTCTACTATTTTATCTATGCTTGTTAAACTATTTGAACTACGTGCAGGTCCTTCTATTACGTCTCCTGTTGGCAAAGTATCTGAATCCCAGTTTATAGTAAGTTTTGTCTCATTTACTGCATTTAATGTAAATGTACCAACTATTAAACTATCTGTATTATCTTTACGTAATGTTATTTTAGATACATCTGCAACATATTGCCCCGGATATGCTTCAATGACTTCTCTCCAGTTATGAGTGCCAACATCTCTTCCATCAACAAGTTGTGCAGTATTTCCTAAAATATAAACACCATAATCTCTAAATGTTGTTGAAGTTGTTACTCTATTATTTGTTACATCGTCTACCCTTGTTGTTGTATCAAGATTGCTATCTGCAACTTTTTCAATAGGATGCGGAGTTTCGCTATATGCACTAAGTACAGGCATACTTTGGCCTAAGTCAATATCTCCTGTTGCTTCATTAAATATGTTTGCAATAATATTTGTTACAACGCCTAACTTTTTTACCTTTACTGGTAAGCTAATATATATAGGTGTACTAAACTCTAACGAACTTACATCTATTTCGCTATCAACACCTACTGGTATAGTTCTATTACTAAAGTTTACTCTATCTAGATTTACTACACTTAAACTAGTCCAGTCAACATAGTTATCTGTTGTTTGTATTTCTAAACTAGGATTAAATAACATCAGTATTTGTTCTAATATTTGTAACTTTTGATCAGTGTTACTTGTCCATATATCAACTGCTACTCCTAGTGTATATGGACTTGGCATAGGACGTTCAATAGTATAGTTTTTACCTTGAGTATTTAAATATTCATTATTATCACTATCGTATGCTCGTTCTCTAATATTCATTTTACTGACAAATGTTGCGTCACTTGAGCGACTTCTGTCCATTTCTAAATTTGTCACATAAACACTTATGCGTGGCACCGATGGAAGTTTATTTTCACTATTTTCTCTTATGATGTTGGCAACTTGTCTAGTGATATCTCCGTACATCACAGGAATACTTGATATAGTTCCATCGTTAGTTTTATAGGTAAATCCGCTCATCAATCTAACAATTTGAGTTATGTAACGTCTAATCTGTCCATCATAAAAATGTTGCATTAGTTATCTGCCTTTGGTTTGAGTGCTTTACTCAAGCTCTGTCTTTCTTTTACAGTATCGCCTGCTATATTACTTTCGTTAGTGTTATTAACAAATCCTGTGCGCTGTGTATTTCTTGTATCGCTGTTAGAAAGTGTATGTCTTACTGCATCTTCCATTTTTACCCATCTACTTCCATCATATCTAAATAGTCTATTCGGCAAAAAGTCAGTGCGTAAAAAATAATCGCCAACATGCGTATTTGTAGGAAATGTTATACCACTACCAAATGCTTCGCCATTAGGAGGAATACCGTCGCCTAATAAGTAACCAGTATATCCTGTTCTTTCCGGTGCTTTGTTTATTCTATCAGCTTCTATACTACTAGATGCGTCTAAGTCTGTAACATCGACAGTGTTAAGTTCGGGCACTCCGTTTTCGTCAACTTGTAAAGTATACAAGTGTGTAGTATCGGCACCACTTTTAGCAGAATCTGCTTCTGCTTGTGCAACAACTGCATTGTTGATTTGCATTTCTTTTTCAAATGTACTTAACAAGTCTTTTAGTGTATTGTCTGCATCGTCATTTGCAGGAAGATCAAGTATGTCTTTAAACTCTTGACTATCTACCATTTGTTTAAGTTTTAATCTATACAAATGCGGATACCAAGTTTGTGAAAAACCTTCTGCTGCACGATTAACATCTTCTACAACGTAAAATCTTTTTAATGCAACACTGTAATCGTTTGCTGCATATTCATCAGCTAAATGGGGAAGTTCTATAACATCTCCACTCATAATTTTTCTGCCTAAAGTTTTAACACTAGCATTTTGATGTATTGTTATAAACAATGTGTCATTTTGCAAAAATAAACCAAACTGACTTAGATTAAAATCAGTGTCAGAAACATTATAGATACCCCTAATGGTATAAATGTCTTTATCATATTTTCTGTCACGATTTTCAAGGAATAACATATCTTGAATATTTCTCTCACTTTGAGTACTATACTGTGGCTGGTCTGCTGTTGCATCTTCGTCAGTAGGATTTTCAGTTCCTATAAACTTGTGTACAAAAAGGTCAGTTCCGCCAATACTAAACTGTTCGTAGATAACTTTATCTAAAAACTCATAGTCGGCTGTTTTGTTTGGTCTATATAAGCTAAGTCTTGGCATATACATATTTATCGATACGATAAATACTATTGGAGATAAAAAATGGCCGATAGTAACCTAGTAACTCAGAAACAAGAAATATACGATTATGCACACACTTTTCTAGGTGGAGGCATGGTTGATGTTGAACTTGATCCAATACATTATGAAACTGCTTTAACAAAAGCGTTAACACGTTATAGAATGCGTAGCGATCATAGTGTAGAAGAAAGTTATGTAAGTTTAAAACTTGTTGAAGATCAAAACGATTATACATTACCAAACGAAATCACAGAAGTAAATAAAATTTTTCGTAGAAGTGTTGGTTCACGCAGCGGCGGCGGAGACGGAGGTACATTGTATGAACCGTTTAATCTTGCCTACACTAATACCTATTTGCTTGCAGGAAGCGGTATGGGCGGCTTAGCAACATACGAGTTGTTTGCACAACAACAAGAACTAGTAGGACGTATGTTTGGTAGTTTTATCGAGTTTACATGGAACTCCACAACAAAAAAGCTAACTATTTTACAGCGTCCAAGAGCAGGTGAAGAAGTTCTTATGGAGTGTTATAACTATAGACCAGACAGCGAAATACTCAAAGATTATCTTGCAAAACAATGGATCAAAGATTATACACTAGCTGCTTGTAAATACATGTTAGGAGAAGCACGTGAAAAGTTCGCTACTATTGCAGGTCCTCAAGGCGGTACTAGCCTTAATGGAGCGAGTCTTAAAGCAGAAGCCCAGTCTGAAATGGAAAAACTAGAAGCAGAAGCAAGTTTAGCAGTTGCAGGCGGCACAGGATATGCATTTACTATTGGTTGACAAATATATGCGATCAATGTAATATAACTTATGCGAAAAAAGTTATTGATTGTCGGACACGGTAGACATGGTAAAGATACAGTCTGCGAAATATTAAGAGATAAACACGGATATAGTTTTGAAAGTAGTAGTGCATTTTGTTCTAAACTGTTCATCTATGATATGTTAAAAAAGAAGTATAACTATACTTCGGAAGAAGAATGTTATAAAGACAGACACAATCATAGAGCAGAATGGTATAATGCTATTTGTGATTATAACTATCCTGATGCTGCAAAACTTGGTAGAGAAATATTTAAAGCACACGATATTTACTGTGGTTTGCGTAATAAACGTGAATTTTTTGCAATGAAAAATACTGGTGTTTTTGATTATGCTATCTGGGTGGATCGAGGTGATCATTTGCCACCAGAATCAAAAGACTCAATGAGTATTGAACCGTGGATGGCAGACTATCATATTGACAACAATGGAACAGTTGATGATCTAGAGTTTTGGGTAACAGATTTAATATTTTTCTTACATAATAGACGTACTTAACCGCTAAAAACCGGTGGTTTTTAGGATTACCTGCTAAATATTACTATAAGCATCCTTAAGGAGAATAATAATGGCAGGATTGACATCACCAGGTGTTCAGGTCTCAGTAATAGACGAGAGTTTCTACACTCCGGCTGAACCAGGCACAACACCGCTTATCTTTGTAGCAACAAAGGAAAATAAATCAAATCCAGGCGGTACGGGTATAGCGCCTGGTACAACAAAAGCCAATGCAGGTAAAGTTTATGTGATGAGTTCACAAAGAGAGCTTGCAGAGACTTTTGGTGATCCACTATTTTATACCGACGAAAATAACAACAGTATTCACGGCGGCGAACAAAACGAATATGGTCTACAAGCTGCATACTCATATTTAGGTGTAGCAAACAGAGCATATATTGTTCGTGCAGATCTTGACTTAGATGGTGTTACAGCAAGTGCAACAGCAACAGCAGGAAAATCAGCAGACGGTGCATATTGGTTTGATACAAATGATTCAAACTATGGTATGTTTGAATGGAATGGCGAGGCAGCAACAACTACAGGCGGTCAAGCATTTACACTAATCACTCCTATTGTAATCACAGATACAACAAAAGTTGTTGATTATACAGGCGAAGATTATACACCAAAAGGTTCTGTTGGTATCAACGGAGATTACGCAGTTGTTGCAGTAACAACAACAAATAAACTATGGTACAAAAATAGCACAGGTGTATGGGTTGAAGTAGGTTCAACTGAATGGAGAGCAAGTCATCCGTTCTTAAAAGGCGTAAATAATAACCCAACTGTAACAGCAGGTAAAACCATTACAGTTGATTTAGGTTCAGACTCAACTGGTATACAAACAGATATTGTAATGTCAGGCACAACACTTACTGACGTTGTAAGCGATATTAACGGTGCAGGCGTTGGCGGTTTAACAGCAAAAGCTGTAAACGGTTACTTGCATATTTTCTACACAGGTGCACAAGCAGATACTGTAGCAATATATGGTGATGACGCAACACTTGATGCACTAGGATTACCAGCAGATGGCGCAGAACGTGCACTTCCAAAACTAGCTATTGCTGCACACACAGCAGTACCAGAATGGAAATCAACTGATACAACACCAAGACCAACAGGTAGTGTTTGGTTCAAAACAACTACACCAAACAGTGGTGCAAATATCTTAGTTAAAACATACAATGCAACCGCAGACGAGTGGAGCGAAGTAGAGGCTCCTATCTATGCAAACAACCACACTGCATTAAAAGAACTTGACAGCACAGGTGGCGGAGCAAATCTTGCAGTTGGCGCATTATATGTAATGTCAAATACATCAGAAGCAACAGATGCATTAGCAAACTTTAAAATCTTTAGAAGAGCAAATGCAGGTGCAACAACAATCACAAGTGCAGTTGTTGGCACAGGTACTTTTGGTGGAGCAACATACTCGTTTACATTACAAGAAACAAGAAAAAATAGTGCAGCATTAACAAACGCAACTGTATCTTGGACAGCAACAGGTGTAGCAGCCGACGCAGAAGCACTTGCATCAGCTATTAACGCATCAGGACTTACAAATGTAAGAGCAAGTGTAACTTCAGATAATAGAGTTACAATTTCACACAATATAGGTGGTGATATCCGTATCACAGATACAGACGGTTCTATTGGAACAATCTTTACACCATATGTTGCAACAAACACAGCAAGCACTAAAAACTTGTTCTATAAACCAGGTACTGATTCAAGTTCTAGCCCGCTAGAGTATCTTGCAAGTAACTGGGATGTATTAACATACACTGCAAAAGACGGTGAGCCAACAACTACACCAGCAGATGGCGCATTATGGTACAGCAGTGTTGTTGATGAAGTTGATATCATGGTACACGATGGAACTAACTGGAAAGGATATAAGAACGAATATGCTGATATGAGTCCAGATGGTCCTATTGTTTCTGCATCGGAGCCAACTGAGCAATCAGATAAATCTGCATTAGTTGACGGAGATATCTGGGTAAGCACAGCCGATTTAGAAAACTATCCAATGATCTATAGATACAATGGAACAAGTAGCAAATGGGTTCTGCTAGATAAAACAGATCAAACTACAGAAAACGGTGTGCTATTTGATGATGCTCGTTACAATACAGCAGGCGCAAATAGCGACGAAGAAGGTACGATTGCAGATCTACTTACAAGCGATTACTTAGATCCAGATGCTCCAGATCCAGCACTATATCCAAAAGGCATGATTCTTTGGAATCTACGTAGAAGCGGATTTAATGTCAAACGCTTTGAGCGTAACTACATTGATGTAGATGGCGAAAATGCTCGTCAGAGTGATGAAAGCATGGCAGGATATCATCCACATCGTTGGGTAACTGAATCAGCAAACAACCTAGATGGTTCAGGTAGTTTTGGACGTAATGCACAACGTAAAGTTGTAGTACAAGCACTACAGGCAGCAGTCAACAACAATGACGATATCCGTGATGATGAAAGAAATGTGTTTAACTTAATTGCATCGCCTGGTTATCCAGAACTAATCGGTGAAATGATTACACTGAATACTGATAGAGGACTAACGGCATTTGTTGTAGGCGACTCACCAATGAGACTAGCAAGTGATACAACATCACTAAGCGAGTGGGCAACAAACAAAAATCTTTCGGCAGAAGATGATAAAAATGGCCTAGTAACTAGTGACGAATATTTGGGTGTTTACTATCCAAGTGGATTCACAAGTGACAATGCAGGTAATAATATTGTTGTTCCAGCATCGCACATTGCACTGCGTACTATTGCACTTAATGACCAAGTTGCTTATCCATGGTTTGCACCAGCAGGTACAAGACGTGGTGGCGTAACTAACGCTACTGCAACAGGTTACATTAATGGCGAAGGCGAGTTTGTAAGCATTGCACTAAATGAAGGACAAAGAAATATCCTTTATGAAAACAATGTTAACCCTATCACTTTCCTAAATGGCGCAGGTTTAGTAGTTTACGGACAAAAAACTCGTGCAAGAAATGCAAGTGCATTAGACAGAGTTAACGTAGCAAGATTGGTTGTTTACTTACGTGGACAACTTAAGAAACTTGCAAAACCTTACATCTTTGAACCAAATGATAAGTTTACAAGAGACGAGATTAAGGCAGCAGCAGAAAGTCTAATGTTAGAACTACAAAGTTTAAGAGCTATACAAGACTTCTTGGTAGTTTGTGATACAACAAACAACACACCAGCAAGAATTGATAGAAACGAACTTTATGTAGACATTGCAATCGAACCAACAAAGGCAGTAGAGTTTATTTACATTCCGCTACGCCTTAAAAACACAGGAGAGATTTCAGGACTATAATATCATTAAATAGGGGGTTTATAAAAGAACCCCCTAATATGATAAATACTTTTGAATAGGAGTAAAATATGTCAATAGGTTTAAACAAAATCACAGTACCTAATGCAGGAGCAAATAGTAACGAAGGTTTACTAATGCCAAAGCTACAATATCGCTTCCGTGTTAGACTCATTAACTTTGGTACAGGTACACCACCTAACTATGAACTTACAAAGCAAGTTATCGATGTAACTAGGCCAAACTTAACATTTGAAAACATGCCAATTGAAATATACAACTCAAAAGTTAACCTTGCAGGTAAGCACACATGGAGCCCTGTAACACTTAACTTGAGAGATGATGTTTCAAACAATGTGCAAGCTGCTGTGTCTGCACAGATACAGAAACAGTTTGACTTTGCAGAACAAGCTGCACCAGTTTCAGGACAAGACTACAAGTTTAGAATGGACATTGACATTCTAGATGGCGGCAATGGTGCAATCGAAGAAAGAACACTAGATACATGGGCACTATTTGGTTGCTACGTAACAGAAGTTAACTACAATACTTTAGCATACGCAAACAACGATCCAGTATCTATCACACTTAACATCCAGTATGATAACGCTATCCAAAATCCAGCAGATGTAACAATCGACGGACCTTTAACAAACAATACGACAGGGGTAGGCGGCTAAAGTTTTACAAAACTATTGGCATTTTAAAAAGCAAGGATTTTTCCTTGCTTTTTTATTTTATGGGTACTTTATTAATAAGATAAATACATTATGGGAATATTCGACGGTCTTTTTGCAAACAACGTAACAGGTAGTACACTACGTGATTATCAACACGCTTCGAGAGTGTTTGTTGACAATAATATGCGTTTGGCTCCAAAACTAAAACATCTTTATCATGTAGTTTTAAACATAAATCCTAATATTACTATTACAACAAACGGTCTTGATAATGTTGCAAAAAGAGAAATCAATCTCTTGGTTAAACAGTGTGACTTACCAGGTTACCAAATGCGAACAGAAACACTTAACCAATATAATAGAAAAAAAGTTATACAAACAGGTGTACAATACGATCCTATTAATATGACATGGCATGACGATAGTGCAAATCTTACAAACTTTTTGTGGCAAAAATATTTTGAATATTATTATTCAGATGCTTCTCATAACTACGATACTTCACCTGTTGTTACAGATCCAGCATATTTAAGAACATCGCAAGGTTTAAATACTGGATATAGTAATGGGGATGTGATGGCGTATAAGTTTGGTTTAGATAGACCTGGAAAAACAGACAACTTTTTTACTAGTATTCAAATATTCCAACTACACACTCAAACTTTGCAACCAACTTCTACAAGTTTTACTTTAATAAATCCACTTATTGATAGTTGGGATCACGACGAAGTAAATAGCGAAGGATCAGAGTTTAAAACAAATAGAATGCGTTTAAGCTATGAAGCTGTAGTAATGGATTCAAACATAACAGACCCGGGCAACATTCCTGCGGGTTTTGGAGATTTTAAGTACGACCAAACTCCAAGTCCTTTAGGACAAGCAACAACAACAAGTCCATTAAGTGGAAGAAATGCACCTCTAAAAGGATCGCAGCAGTTACAAACAAACTCAAACTTATTTGGTTCTAATGTTGTTGTAAATGCAGCAAATATTTTGCAAAATCCAGGTAGTATAGAAAATGCAGTTGAAAACGTTGTTAGCGGCACTATAGCAGATATTGTTTTTCCTAATAATCAAACTGCACAAAACATTACACAAGCTGTAATCAAAAGGTTTTTATAAATGAGCTACGAAACTACGTTAACAAATAATGATAGTGCAAAGTCCACTAAAAGTTTTTTTACAAACTATGGAAAAGATAGTATCAACTTTGCAAGTAATGATGTAGATGCAGTTGTTTCTTTTTTTGTATCAAAAGGATTTGAAAAATCAGCAGCTATAAGTACAGGGACTTTGATTTTAAATCAAGCTAAAGCCGAAGGCAGACCTGTATTTGAAATCATAGAAACATTAAAAAATCTAGATAAAGTAAAACTAAACGAACTTGTTACAGCTATTTTAAATACAAATAGAAATAAAATCAGCATACTTGGATTTAGACAAACACCTTCTAATACTTCATTAGAAGAAAGGAATATCGTTGATTAATGGCAAAGTATGCACAAGGCAAGTTTTCACCAAAAAATCCTGACAAATATATAGGTGGGCGAACTCCAACATATAGAAGTAGTTGGGAGTTTGCTTTTATGAAATTTTGTGACGAACATCCTAGTGTAACAAAATGGGCCAGTGAAGCAATAAAGATTCCATACAGAAACCCTTTTACAGGTAAACATACAATATATGTTCCTGATTTTTTTATTGCATATGTAAATGCAAATGGTGAACAAAGAGCTGAACTAATCGAAGTAAAGCCTAGTAATCAAATGACAATGGAAAATGCTGGACGTAGTAAAAAGAATCAAGCACATGTATTATTAAATCATGCTAAATGGTCAGCTGCTCAAGCATATTGTAAACAAAACAAAATTACATTTAGAGTTGTAACAGAACAAGATATTTTCCATACAGGTCGTAGAGGATAAATAATATTAGTATATAACGGATAATACTATGACAAAAAAACTAGAAAATCTATTTGATTTGCCTGAAAACAAAGAAATAATAGAAAAAGAAAAAGTTGCTCCACAAGCTCTTCCTGCTTCTGAAGAAACATTAAGAGATATAGAAGAACTTGACAAGATTGCTGCTGCATTACCACAAGTAAAAGGCTTAGGAGAACTTGCTGATAAAGAACTTAATGAAGTAGCAGATAAAGCAATGCAAGCATATGACGATTTAATGGACTTAGGTATGAATGTTGAAAGTCGTTATAGTGGACGTGTGTTTGAAGTTGCAGGTAATATGTTAAAAACAAACTTAGATGCAAAAGTTGCTAAACTAGATAAAAAACTCAAAATGGTTGAGCTACAACTTAAGAAACAAAAACTAGATGCAGATTCTGGAGACACAGATGGATTTACAAGCGGCGAGGGTTTTGTAGTAACTGATAGAAACAGTTTATTAGAAAGATTAAAGGGTGTAAGTGATAAATAATGTATAACGGGATAGTACAATGAACAGTATCAAAGAAATATTAAACGAAAGTCACAGAACATATCCTTGGAAAATTGGCATTGCTGGCGATCTTCCTGAAGGTTGTGAACAACAAATAAAAACATGTATGGAAAAATGGGCAGTTGCAAGTTGGTCAAAAGTCAAAAAAACACCTATTCAAGAACGTCCACTTGATTTTCCGCAACTTGAAAATATTGACGTGCATTACTGGGACGCAGAAGTACGTTATCCGAGCACAAGAGAATCTGTTCAAGAATACATTGCAATGTGTTGCGATGTACCAGCAAGTCACATTATTGTAAGACATCCTGACGAACCACAAGAACAATATCAAGAAGTAAAAGACGAAAAAGAATATGAACCAATGTTAACACAGGAAGACATGGGCGGCGAAAGTGGTCAAGCAGACGTAGGCTCTACACGAGTAATGGATTTGCTTAAAGAACTAGAAAAAGCCAAAAAAGAAAATGGCGATAAAGATTACAAAGCAGAAACACCTGCTGATGATAAAATGAATGATAAAGCTGTATTAAGCTAGGAGATTATTATGGATAATGCAATGTTAAACATTTTGAAAGGATTCGACAATGTTGAAAAGAAAACATTGCAGGAATCGGCTATTGCAGAATGTCCTCCAATGGGAATGGACAACGGCATGGCAGCACCAGGCGGTGAAATCAGTATTAAACTAGATGACACTGCACAAATGGCAAAAGTTTTAATGGCACTACAGGCAGTTACAAGCGGCAGTGTAAATGATGTGCAAGACGAACCTTCAATGATGCCAGCACCAGAAGAAGTAGAAATGGAAGATTATGACAACGAGCCAGAAGAAGAATATATGGACACTGTAGATATGCTTCCAAGTGGTGATGATTTACATCGCCAAAAAGACATGAAAGCAATAAGAGTAAAAGATCCTGCTGTAGAAACAGCATCTATTAAAGATCGTTTATGGGCAGCATTAACCGAAAAAAAGTCAACATGCAGTGAGTGTGGAAAGCCTAGCTACACTACACTGCCTGAAGAAAAACAAAAAGGCGTAGACGGCAAAGTATGCTGGAAAGGCTACAAGCGCATGGGCACTAAGAAAAAAGGCGGTAAAACCGTAGACAACTGCGTTAAAATGTAAATATCCCCCAGAACTCAATAGCGCCTTTGGGCGCTATTTTTTTGACTAAATATTTTTATGTCAAAATCATTAGATGGCGTATTAGTAAAAAAAGCCAACAAACAAGAAACATATACAAATGCACAAGTTGAAGACTTATTAGCTTGTATGGATCCTGACACAGGTTATTTGCATTTTGCAAAAAACTTTTCTCACATTCAGCATCCTGTAAGAGGCAAACTATTGTTTGATCCGTATGAATATCAGTTAGGACTAATGGATAGTTATCATAGGTTCAGATTTAACATAAACATGATGCCTAGACAAACAGGCAAAACCACTTGTGCTAGTATCTATCTAGCATGGTATGCTATGTTTAATCCTGATCAAACTATTCTTATTGCTGCTCACAAATACACAGGTGCCCAAGAGATTATGCAGCGTATACGTTATGTATATGAAACTTGTCCTGATCATATTAGAGCAGGTGTAACCAGTTACAACAAAGGTTCAATAGAGTTTGAAAATGGTAGTAGAATAATCAGCCAAACAACAACAGGCAACACAGGACGTGGTTTGTCTATTTCGTTATTATACTGTGACGAGTTTGCGTTTGTGCAACCTAACATTGCGGAAGAGTTTTGGACTAGTATTTCACCTACACTAGCAACAGGTGGTCGTGCTATTCTTACCAGCACACCAAACAGCGACGAAGATACTTTTGCTACTATTTGGAAACAAGCAGAAGACAAGTTTGACGAATATGGAAATGAAAATGATGTAGGTCGCAATGGGTTCCATGCTTTCCGTGCAGATTGGTGGGAACATCCTGATAGAGACGAACAGTGGAAAAAAGAAGAAATCGGTCGTATTGGCGAAGAAAAGTTTCGTAGAGAATATGGTTGTGAGTTTTTAGTATTTGACGAAACTCTTATTAATAGTATAAAACTTGCAGTAATGGAAGGTACAGAACCTACAATACGACATGGGCAAACACGTTGGTACAAAAAACCAAGCGGCAAATACAACTATGCTATTGCATTAGATCCTAGTATGGGCACAGGAGGCGATTATTCTGCAATACAAGTAATAGAGTTACCGACTTACGAGCAAGTTGCAGAATGGCAACATAATACCACAGGAATACCTGGACAAATAAGAGTATTAAAAGATATATGCCAATATTTGCGAGACGAACGTGGCAGTGATAACGGTATATACTGGAGTGTAGAAAATAACGGATTAGGAGAAGCAGCTTTGCTAGTTATTCAAGATTTCGGCGAAGAAAATATACCTGGATTGTTTGTAAGTGAACCTATACGTAAAGGACATGTTAGAAAGTTTAGAAAGGGGTTTAACACAACACATAGCAGTAAAGTGACTGCATGTGCTAGATTAAAAACTATGATTGAAAACGATAAAATGCTTATAAAAAGCAAACCTTTAGTATCTGAACTAAAGGCATATATTGCAACAGGTAGTAGTTATCAAGCAAAACCTGGAGCAAATGACGACTTAGTTAGTGCGTTATTATTATCTTTGCGAATGATTGCAGTCATGAAAGATTGGGATCCTAAGATTTACAATACGTTTGTTCAAATCGAAGCTGAAGACGATTACGAAATGCCCATGCCTATCTTTATAAGTAGCAATATATGATAAATAACTATATGAATAAGTTTGACACAATATCAAAAGATCTTTTTGACAAAATTAGAGGACGCTTTGAAAACGTCACAATAGGTGATAAGAATGGGCAAGTTACTAACGTGCCTGAAGAAGCGAGATATTTTGATTTTGAATATGTTTCTGAAAATGTTCCATTAGGAAAAGTAAGTGTTAGTATTGATCCAGTTGAAGGATTGACTGTTATTGTTTCTAGAGATTTTGTTGATAATCAGTTAGAAAGTACACAAGACGGTTGGTACAACTTTTTAAAAGAACTAAGAATGTTTTCTAAAAAAAGAATGATGAAGTTTGATGTCAGAGATATTAATAAGGCAAACTTAACAAAAAAAGATTACAACTACTTGTCAACAAATCGTAACGAGGAAAATCCTATGGCCGAATCTAAAATGTATGGTACAAATAAAACCAGTTTTCAAAAAATAGGCAATGCAAGACTTGCTATTAAACATTCAGCACCAATTGGCGAAGGTGAAAGTAGATTAAAAAACATTTCATCTATTTTTATCGAAACACCAGAAGGTGAAAAGTTCAAATATCCTGTAAAACATTTGCAAGGTGCAAGAGCAATGGCTGTTCATGTTAGCGAAGGTGGTCATGCATTTGATGATTTTGGACAATATATTACAAGTTTAAGCGAAGAGTTAGCAAAGTTAGGCAAGTTCAAGACATACATGAGTCGCAAAAGTGTTATGGCCGAAACACTTAGCGAGTATATGGATATTGTTAACACAAGAGTAAAAAATGTAAAAAAAGAAATCTCAAACTTGCAAAAACCTGCATATTATGCAGAAGCATTTGCAAACTTTGTAGCACCAGTAATGGAGCAAGTACCAACTGATGTAGAAGAAGCATGGATTGATCAACTTACAGTAAAACAGTTTAACGAAGAGTTAAAAGATGTGTTTCCATACATTTACAATCTAGTAGGTGAATCTATGGTAGAAGAACTAGGTCCAGAAGACCTAGACGAATCAGGCTTGCAGTATTACACAGGTGTAAAAAAGCACGGTAAAGAATATATGAAAAAGGCTGCACAAGCAGGTCGTGAAGGCGCAAGTCAAGAAGAACTAGGTCGTTTAAAAGACAAATATAGCAAGGCAGAAAAAACAAAAGAAGAACTAGAACTAGAAGCAGCATTTGAAGGATTAATGGGTCAGTTTGCTGAACAAAGCACAAACGAAAGCAATGTAAAAGCAATTATTGATATGATTGCCAACGCTGATAATCCATCACAAATGGTAATGGATTTAGTAAACAAAGGCGGACCAGTAGGCGATTTCTTATACAGTGAACTAGAACAGTTAGCAGTTGAGGCAGGCAAAACATTTAACAACGCTGAATCAGAACCAGAAGAGTTTGTAGATGAACTATTGGCTAACATGGGCATAGAAGAAGGCAATGCATATGCACACGCAGTGCGCCAAGCAAAAATGAATGGCAAGAAAAAAGGCGATAAGATAGATCACCCAGATTCAGACGAAGACGATATCACACTAGAAAAAGAAAAAACACCAATCGGAGAGTTCATTCTATCTTACTTTGATAGAGAAAACGGAACATTTCCTAAAGGCGAAACAGCAGTATTGACCATGGTAGAAAAAGATTACGGAGAGCAATATGTTGAACCGGCTGCTAGATTCATGCAAAAAGCAGAGGCAATGTGTGCAAGCCGCAGAAAAAAGAAAACAATGGATAGCAGATATCCTGAAACCGAAAGAGTAAAGGCATTAGCGGGCTTATCATAATATAGGTAAGCCCCACATTATTAAATGTATGCAGGTTCTAAAGTTCCTTATTCATATGATACGTTAAAACAAGCATTAAAACGTAATGATCTTATATTATTCAAAATAAGAAAAAACGTTTTTTTAGAAAACATACCGTATCCTTGGACTCCAAAAAGACATCGTTTTGATTTAATACAAGCTCTAGTTGCACAAGTAGAATCAAAAATGCAAAATCATACCTACTATGAAGTGAGCATTGATAATAGATCCGGTGCCTGGTATGATGATGAGCCTATGTGGCATTTAACAAAGTTATATTATTTTTATAGTAATCAAGTTGATGAATATTTTTGTCCAATAACTATTGCACCTAATCATCCAATGTTAGATGTGCATCCTGGATTGTATAGAATGGCAATGCTAGATTATCAACCAGATCATACTTTGTTAACATTTATTATAGATTATAACAGATGTATGCATGATATGAAACTTTTTAATACTTTTTGTACTTTAACTAAAATGCATTACTTTTCTAAAACATCCAAAGACAAATGGGAAAAACTGATTAACCTTGATAAACTTGGACCAGTTACAATCACACATACAGCTCCTGGTCTAAACTTTGTCACAGATAGACCTAAGCAATCTGAATACAAAAAGTTATGGAATATATCTTACAATAAAAATCGTAAACTATTGAAAATAAACAAAAAACCTTTCTTGATTTTTAACGAAAATGATCAAGATTGGAGATTTTTTTAGTTGACAAGATAAATACATTTGTGTAGTATAAGACTTGTGCTACACATATTAGGCACATAGAACATAGGCAAAACAAGGAGGCATAACTATGGCATCATTAGCAGAAATTAGAGCAAAGCTCAAAGAACAAGAAAATCGTTCAAGCGGCAACACTAGCGGCGGTGGCGATAACGCAATTTACCCATTTTGGAATATGAAAGAAGGCGAGCAAGCAACGCTACGCTTTTTGCCTGATGGCGACGATTCAAACACTTTCTTTTGGAAAGAGCGTTTGATGATCAAACTTCCATTTGCTGGCGTAAAAGGTGAAACTGATTCACGTCCAGTACAAGTACAAGTTCCGTGTATGGAAATGTATGGCGAATCATGCCCAATCCTACAAGAGGTACGTGGTTGGTTCAAAGATCCAAGTCTTGAGGATATGGGTCGTAAGTATTGGAAGAAGCGTTCATATATCTTCCAAGGTTTTGTTGTAGATGATCCATTGAAAGAAGATGCGCAACCAGAGAATCCTATTCGTAGATTCATTATTGGTCCACAAATCTTCCAACTAATCAAAGCAGCACTAATGGACCCAGATATGGAAGAACTACCAACAGATTACACTGCTGGTGTAGACTTCCGTTTGTCAAAGGGTACAAAAGGTGGCTATGCAGACTACGGCGCAAGTAATTGGGCACGTAGAGAGCGTCCACTAGGTGATGCAGAAATGGCTGCGATTAACAATCATGGATTGTTTAATCTCAACGACTTCCTTCCTAAAAAGCCAGGCGAAGTAGAACTTAAAGTTCTTACTGAAATGTTTGAAGCAAGTGTAGATGGCGAAGCATATGATCCAGATCGTTGGAGTCAATACTTCCGTCCAGCAGGTATGGCAGCACGTACAGGTGATCCAAACACAACACCTGCACCAACACCTGCTCCACAACCAGCAGCACCAGTACAAGAAACTGTAAATGATACTGGTTGGCAAGATCCAGCACCAGCAGCAACACCAGAGCCTGCACCTGCACCAGAAGCAGCGGCAGAACCAGCAGGTGATGCAGGTGGCGCACAAGACATTCTTGCAATGATCAGAGCACGTCAGAACCAATAATAGAAAGGGCTTCGGCCCTTTCCTTTGCTTTTTAGAATAGGAGATACGTATGGCTACAAAAGCATTCGATCCTTCCAAGTTTCGAAACTCATTAACAAAATCTATTAAAGGTATGAGTGCAGGCTTTAATGATCCACAAGATTGGATCAGCACAGGCAACTTTGCACTTAACTATCTGCTCAGTGGTGATTTCCGTAGAGGTATTCCACTAGGCAAAGTAAGCGTATTTGCAGGCGAAAGTGGTGCAGGTAAATCGTATATTGTGTCTGGTAATATTGTCAAGTCAGCACAAGAACAAGGTATTTTTGTTGTACTGATTGACAGTGAAAATGCTCTTGATGAAAAGTGGCTACACGCCTTAGGTGTAGAAACAACAGAAGACAAAATCCTAAAACTCAATATGGCAATGATTGATGACGTTGCCAAAACTATTTCAACATTTATGGATGACTATCGTGCAATGGACGAAGCAGATCGTCCTAAAGTATTGTTTGTAGTTGATAGTTTGGGTATGCTTATGTCACCAACTGAAGTTAATCAGTTTGAAGCAGGTGATATGAAAGGTGATATGGGTCGTAAGGCCAAAGCACTAAAAGCATTGGTTACTAACTGTGTTAATATGTTTGGTTCATATAACGTAGGTATGGTTGTTACTAACCACACATACGCAAGTCAAGATATGTTTGATCCAGATGATAAGATCTCAGGCGGTAGCGGTTTTATCTATGCAAGCTCAATGGTTGTAGCAATGAAAAAACTAAAACTAAAAGAGGATGCAGATGGTAACAAAACCAGCACAGTAAATGGTATTCGTGCAGCGTGTAAAGTTATGAAAACACGTTACGCAAAACCGTTTGAAGGTGTACAAGTTAAGATTCCATACGAAACAGGTATGGATCCATATTCAGGTATGTTTGATTTGCTTGAAGCAAAAGGCTTACTTGAGAAACAAGGTAATCGTTACAAATACATTGATAGTACAGGTGTTGAAACACTAGAATATCGTAAGAATTGGACAGGTGACAAACTCGAAATGATCATGGCCGATTTACCGGCAAAAGAAGAACAAATGGTAAATATCGCTAACGCTGACGAAGAAGCAGTGATTGATCATAACGAGGAGTTAGCCGAGAATGAATGAAGAACAGATTGTTGATATCTGGAACTTGTTTAAGCCAAACTTAGATAAAAAACAAGTAGAAATAACAGCAGAAAAGTTTGTTGATCTACTTGCAGACTATGGAGTTGATGATATCGTACTAAAAGAATCGCTAGGTAATGATAAAGATTTAGATAATGCTATTCAATATTACTTAGATGTAGACGACGATTACGACGAAGACGACTGGGATTAATATGGGTTGGTATAGCCGTGTTAGCAGAGATATTAGTTTAATACCTGCAGCAATACAACATTTTGAAACTGAACTAGCAACAGCAAAAACTGAGGTAAAGTTAAAAGGCAATGTTGAAAAAGCAGCATCTGAAATGCCAGGTATTGTTGAACATCGTTTTAATCAGCTTCAAGAGATAGAAGCAATCCTTGAATATATGAATATTGAGCTGCGAAAACTACGCAGCTCATATTTTAAAAAATATCTTGAAAACTATCAACGTGCATTAAGCAGTCGCGATGTAGAAAAATATGTCGATGGAGAAAAAGATGTTTGCGACTATGAAAAAATTATAAACGAGTTTGCATTAATGCGTAATAAATGGTTAGGTGTTCTAAAAGCTCTAGATCAAAAGCAATGGCAGATAACTAATATAGTAAAGTTAAGAGTAGCAGGCATGGAAGATGCAACACTTTAGGAAGTTAAATGTCATATTCAAAAGAGTATTTAGAAGAGTTAAAAACTCTACACAATAAAAAAACATTTGGGTTAAATAGAAATATTCCCGAAATAGTTCATAAGATTATTAAAGAAAATAATATAAAAAGTTTTTTAGATTTTGGCGCAGGTAAAGGACATACCAGTGCTACTATATCTCAAACATATCCTGAAATAGATTTACATACATTCGATCCTGCTACATTTCCTAATCCTTTACCTAAGGAAGTTGAGTTAACTTATAGCAGTGATGTTTTAGAACATGTTGAGCCTGATTTGATTGATGAAACACTTAATGATTTGTGTGCTAGATCTACAAGATATCAATATCATTTAATAGCATGTCATCCTGCAAAGAAAGCATTAAGTGACGGTCGTAATGCCCATTTAATTATTGAAAATCCTAAATGGTGGAAGAAAAAAATAGAATCATTAAATGGATGGAATATTATTCATGAAGAAATAACTGAAAGATATGCCAAAGTTAAAAAAGGACCTCCAAGACATGTTGTAAAATATATTGTTGTATTGGAAAAATCATGAAAAAAGTTTTTGAATATTGGATGCCCGATACCGATGAGCATTTTGAACGTCTTATAGCAAAAAGAATAAAAAAAGGTGGGCCTCCACAATACCAAGACGATACTAGAGCAGAAGCATACAAATATGTAAAAGACTTTGATATTGCAGTTGATGTGGGTGCAAACGTTGGATTATGGTCTAAACATTTAGTAGAAAAGTTTAATCGAGTTATTGCATTTGAACCACTTGAACAAGTTTATAGTTGTTTAGAAATGAACTGTAAAGATTTACCTGTAGAGATTAATAAGTTTGCACTTGGATCTACCAATAGCAAAGTTACTATGACCTATGATAGTGAAAACACAGGCGGTAGTTTTGTAAGCAAAGTAGGACAAGGCACTATTGATATTAAGACATTAGATAGTTTAGATTTACCTAAGTTTGGAATGTTAAAAATTGACTGTGAAGGTCACGAACTAGAAGTAGTCAAAGGCGGTAAAGATACAATACTAAAATACAAACCTATTGTTATAGTAGAACAGCATCCTGAATCAAAATATCAAGCAGCAGACTATTTGCGAGAACTAGGTGCAGTGTCCTTAGGTAATGTCAGAAAAGATTACATATTCGGTTGGAAGTAGTAAATACCGTATGACCACAGTATTAGTTACAGGCGGATTTGATCCACTACATAGCGGACATATTGAATATTTCAAAGCAGCAAAGCAACTAGGAGATAAACTGGTTGTTGGACTCAACAGTGACGAATGGCTTGTTAATAAAAAAGGCAAGCCATTTATGCCACTTGTTGAAAGAGCAAATATCGTTAAGCATCTAGATATGGTAGACGAGGTTATACTTGTTAAAGACGATGATACCGGAGGTACAACACAAGCCATTGGCTATTTGCTGGCTACAAACAGGGGTAAGTTGATTGTCGCTAACGGTGGAGATAGAGTTGACGGAGAAATACCTGAACAAAAAATATATGGCGATCACAAAGACGTAGATTTTGTATTTGGTGTTGGCGGAGAAGATAAAAAGAACAGTTCGAGTTGGATATTAAAAAACTGGGAAAAGCCTGTAACCAAACGTGCTTGGGGCGAATATAAAATATTAGATCGCAACGGCGAATGGCAGGTTAAAGAACTTACATTTTATCAAGGAAAGGCACTAAGCGATCAGCGCCACTTCAAACGCAGTGAACATTGGCATGTAGTTGACGGTGTTATAAATATGTTCCTTGAAGATAAAATAGGCAGAAGAACTAGCACACTACTAACACCAGGAGACAGTATTGATATTCCTGTTGGCTGGTGGCACAAGGCAGTTAACATTGACAACAAAGATGCTAAAGTAGTTGAAGTTTGGATGGGAAAAGAACTAACGGAGAATGATATTGAGCGAAGAGATTGAACCACTTAGAATATATGTTGGATGGGACAGTAGAGAAGATATTGCATTTCAAGCATGTAAAGCAAGTATTTTGAAACATGCATCTGTGCCTGTAAAAGTAATACCATTAAAACAACATAACTTACGCAGAGATGGAATGTATACTCGTGCAGTAGATACACTTGCAAGCACAGAATTTACTTTTACAAGATTCTTAGTTCCTAGACTTGCAAACTTTGAGGGATGGGCTTTGTTTATCGATTGTGATTTTATTTTCCTAGATGATGTTGCAAAGTTGTTTGCCAAAACAAATGACAAGTTTGCAGTCATGTGTGCGCAACACGATTACACTCCAAAAGCTGGCACAAAGATGGATGGAAAAGATCAGCACATTTATCCAAGAAAAAACTGGAGTAGTGCAGTTTTGTTTAACGCAGGCCATCCTGACAATAATATTCTTACACCCGAGTGTGTAAATGATGAACACAAAACTGGTGCATGGTTTCATAGATTTAGTTGGTTAGACGATGACAAGATTGGAGCAATCAGTCACGAGTGGAACTGGCTAGTTGGCTGGTACAAAGAGCCAGACGATGGTAAACCAAAAGCACTACATTACACAGAAGGTGGTCCTTGGTTTGAAGATTATCAAGACTGCGAATATGCAAATGAGTATTACAAAGCAGAACGCTTGTATCTCACCAAGGAACTAGAAGATCAAAAAAAAAGGTCAGACTAGAGAAAGAACGTCCTAGGTATATTAATAATACTACTTACTCTGATGTTATAAAAGCAAATCTAAATGCAAGTTTATATGATAAGATTGATCCACAAGAAAAATGGTTTACAAGTGAAGATAAAATAGAGGTAAAAAACATGGGTGTAAAAGTTGCAAGCATTATACCTGATCCAGGTGATTTTAACTACGATAAAAAAGGCGACATTTACGATCCGTATTGTAGAGATTTTATTTTAGGTGCTGGCGGAATCATTAGTGATTGGAAAACCGAAGAAAATACCGATAACGACTTAGTTATAAGAGGCTTAGGAGGCACTAGTCAAAAAGCTCTAAAACAATGTATGTCAATAGGCAGAACATTTTATGCGATAGATACAGGTTATATTCAACCTGGCAAGAAAAAAGAATATCATCGCATTACAAAAAATGCATTACAAAATCTAGGTCCAATAAAAGATAGATCAATGGACAGATTACGTAAACTAAATTGGAGTTATACAAAACCAACAGGGGGTAGTTATATATTGGTTTGTCCTCCTAGTGAAAAGGTAATGAAGTTTTATGGTAGAGATTTAAATCAATGGATGGAAGAAACACTCGACCAGATTAAAACTTATACAAATATACCCATTAAGGTAAGGCTAAAACCTAGTAGAGAAGACAGAGTTAATAATGATACAATATGGCAAGCATTAGAAGATGCTGTTTGTTTAGTAACATTTAATAGTATTGCTGCAACAGAGGCATTATTAATGAGCAAACCTGCTATTGCATTAGCACCAAATGCAGCAACAGTTTTATGTAACACACATATATCCGATGTTAGAAGTTTACATATTCCTACAAAAGGAGAAGTACTAGCATTTGCAAAACATCTTTCCTATTGTCAGTTTACCGCAGCGGAAATGGTAAGTGGTTATGCATGGAATATAGTAAATGAAAGTAGTTAGTTATTATAATAGTGTTCCAGCTCGAAATAGTAATAAACAAAAAACAGAGCTGCTTATTAAGTTTGCACAAGGAGTAAATGCCGCAGGAGATCAAGGCATACTGCACACAGGAAATACTATAGAAGATTGCGATGTAGGAGTTATACAAGGATGGGTATACGACAACATTAGCTCTCCTCATTTAAGATTACGTAAAACTGTAATAGATACACAAATACAAAAACAAAAATTTGTTGCTTGTGCAGATGCAAGTTTGTTTAACTATAAAGATAAAACAAATCCTTTTGGTTATTTAAGGTATAGTTTTAATGGTGTATTTCCACAAACAGGATTGTACTGCGATGATAATATTAATCCAAAACGTTGGAGACAAATAAGCAAGCATCTTGGCATAAAAATAGAAGATACAAAACAACAAGGTAAATGGATTATATTAATGCTTCAGCGTCAAGGCGGCTGGAGCATGAAAGGATATGACGTCGAACAATGGGCACTAGATACAATAAGCAAGATTAGACAACACAGCGATAGACCTATTTTAGTTAGACCACATCCTGGAGATAAAAAAGCACCAATATATCTAAACGTAAACAAAACTAGACTTAAAAATCTACCTAATGTCAAAATAAGTTTACAAGGAAAATCTTTAGAAGAAGAACTTTCAAAAGCATGGGCAGTTGTAAATCATAATAGCAGCGCAGCAGTTGGACCTATTATACAAGGTTATCATTCGTTTGTAACAGATCCTGAAAGCAGCCAAAATAGAGAAGTAAGTAATACTGATTTTAGATTGATTGAAAATCCAAACTTGTATGATAGAGAACGTTGGTTACAACGTATTAGTATGTTCCATTGGAACTTCGAGGAACTTGCAAACGGCTCTTGCTGGAAACATATGAGAAACTATTGCCAATAGGCTTCTTTGCGTTTTACAATAAGATCTTTTGGTTTATTACTCTTGCCTATTTCTTTTCTATCGCCTTTTAAGTGATCAATGTATTTTCCTAAATCACTATTAATGATAGGGTGTCCTTCGCCGTTTATCAAGTTTCCACTTATATTATTAATCAGTTCATTTGGATATTTGTTTTTAATCTTTTTTAAAACTTCATCAAAAACATAACTGTCATGCCATTCTTCCATTCTGAATATTCCATATTCAGCATGTTCGTATACATGTTCAAACTCTTTTAAAAACTCTTTTCCAACTTTTGTTTTTAAGTTGATACCATAGAAACCGCATTCTGGCCATTTTTTACCCCTGCCCATATAAGCAAGCCAAGTTTTTTCAGGTAAGAAATATTTAAAGTTTTCATATGACCAAGCTGAGTGTACAAATGTATCTGCATCCATCCACACAATCCAATCTGTATCACAGCGTTCGGCAGCATCAAATACTGCATATACTTTATTAGCAAATCTTATAGCATCCCATTTAAACTCTTTGTGCCAATCTCTTGGACGACGAGCTTTGATTTCTGGAGGACATTTGCCGTTTGCTTTTGGCACATCTTTCCAACGCTGTTTAAATGCTAAAAGTTTTGGTAAACTAGTTTTTTGGTCTAATATGGTAATACGAGAATCATTACTCCCAGGAACACAATCTTCCGCATACAACAGTAGTTTAATATTTTTATCTATGTTTTGGCTAAAACTGTCAACAAATCTTTGTCCATATAAATCTAAAACCGGTTTATGAAATGTTGATACTACTGTAATTGACATTGACGTTCCTTTTAAAATATGTTATTATTTACTCATGAAGTTTAGATTGTGGAGAGAATACGGTGCTTTAAATAGCAAGCCTATATTTGATGCATTTGAAAAAAGTCTTTTAAACAAAGGATTTACATCTATTAAAGGTGGAATAGAAGATGCTGATGTACATGTAATATGGAGTGTGTTATTTCACGGACGTATGTTAAGAAACAAAGAAGTATGGGATGCATGTCAAAAACACGATAAGCCTGTGATTGTTTTAGAAGTAGGTGGCATAAAACGTGGCACAACTTGGAAGGTAGGATTAAATGGAATTAATCGTGATGCTTATTTCGGTCCTACTGGTATGGATAATAGTAGAGCTGAAAGTCAGGGGTTATTTTTAAGACCCTGGCGTAAACAAGGCGAATACTTACTAATCTGCGGACAACACGAAAAGAGTCTTCAGTGGAGAGACATGCCTCGAATGAGCAAATGGGTAATGGATACAATATGGGCACTCCAAACTGTTTCTGATTTGCCTATTATATTTCGTCCGCACCCTCGTTGCAGATTAGAAGCAATAGAACATCAATATAAAAATGTTATCAGACAAGAACCTAGACATATTGACAATACATATGATGATTTCGATTTGAACTTTGAAAGAATACACGCTACTGTAAGTTATAGCAGTAACCCTGGTATACATAGCGTAATAAATGGAGTTCCTGCTCTTGTAGGACCAAGCAGTCTTGCATATCCAGTTGCTATGAATAATGTAAGACAGTTACAAAATATTCCTTATCCTGATAGACAACAATGGTTAAATGATTATGCTTGGACAGAGTATACGGTTGAAGAAATATCAGCAGGATTACCTTTAGATAGACTTTTAGGACAAATAAATGTTTGAATATATAGAACAATATCTCACTCACTATGTAAGAGACATTGGTGTTGAAGATAAAAACAAGCAAATATTAGAAAGCATAGAACGCCAATGTGCAAAAGGAACAGCACTTACAGATAGGCAATACAACTTGTGCAAAACCATTCTGTCTAGTGTGTTTCCAGAAATGCCTACTGATATTTTATCCAAACAACCTTTGCGTACTATTGATCGTTCTAAATATATTAAAATAGTAGATACAGAAGATGTATATTCTAATATGGTATACGAATCTTCAAAATCTGACTGGAAATGGATTAAAGTAAGATTTCCTTTTAGCAAAAAAGATATAATGAAGATAAACAGCATACAGTTCAAGCATAAAGAATATGTGCATAGAAAAGGATCGCATGAGCATTTTTATAGACTAAATGAAGATATGATTTTTCAAGTTATAAAACTGTTCAAAGACACATCGTTTGAAATAGATCAAGAACTATTAGATTATTACAACCAAATCTGTTATGTACTGTCAAACGAATTTGAGTACAAAACCTGCTATAATAATCAACTTTTTTCAAATATCAAAGACGATAGTAAAAGTTTGATCGAAAAAGAACTTGGAAAAGAGTACACAGGATTACATTTACTAGATAGGAAAAGAAGATACGGATTAGACTTTGTAGAGTATAATATTAGTTCATCATTGCCTGCTGTTATTGCATCAAGAGAAGATATTAAATGTCTAGTAAAACCAAGTCAGTATACGATTCAAAATCTAGCAGAATCTATATTACATCTTAATAGATTTCCTATACTAGTTTTAATAGACGATAACGAAGAATACAATCAAGTATATAATGTATATAATGCATTTAAATACTTTATAAGTGATGAAAAACAAAGTGTTTTGTTTAGAACTGATAACAAAGACGATTCTGAAAATATTAATACCTTTGTAAAAGACAATAGATTAAACAACTGGGTTGACAACACCACTGAAATAGTGTATATTAAAAAGAATAAACTACCAAAGTTATTATTGAGAACAAAGTGGATGCCAATGTGTGTGTTAAGTTTGAGTAGTATACCAACAACTAAACATGTAAAAAAGTATATAGTAAATAGTGATCTATTTATATATTATGACGAAGAGATTCCACTAACTGAAAGATATGCTAGATGGCAACATGTAAACTTATCATAGAAGATGAAGTAAACATCAAACTAGAAGGATTAGATGTAGATGTACGGCGAAAGTTATCAAATGCTCTCAAGTTTGATGTGCCATACGCACGATATATGCCACAGTATAAACTTGGCAGGTGGGACGGCAAAGTTGCTTTTTTTGGTATTGGCGGTACTGGCTATGTTAATCACTTGGATATTGTTACTGAAGTACTTGCTAAAAACAATGTTCAAATAGTTGATATTGAAGACAGACGTCATCCAATCGACTTGAGCTTTGCACCAGTAACAGAACGCTATTGGGCTGACCAAGGTGTATGCTGGCCTAAAGGACATCCTGCAGAAGGTGAAGAAATCATTCTGCGTGACTATCAAGTCGAAGCAATCAACAACTTTGCAAACAATCCACAAAGCCTGCAACAGATTGCAACAGGTGCAGGTAAAACTATTACAACTGCTACACTGTCACACATGAGTGAAAAGTACGGTCGTAGTCTTGTTATTGTTCCTAACAAAAGTCTAGTTGAACAAACTGAAGAAGACTATATTAACTGTGGACTAGATGTAGGTGTGTATTTTGGCGATAGAAAGATGTTAAACAAAACACATACTATTTGTACATGGCAAAGTTTAAACATTTTAGACAAAAGACACAAGGATGGCGAAGCAGTTTTAAGTCTTGCAGAGTTTTTAGAAGGTGTAAGCACAGTTATTGTGGACGAAGTACACCAAGCAAAAGCAGAAGTTCTTAAAAACTTGTTAACACGTAACTTGCGTAATGCTCCGATACGTTGGGGACTAACAGGCACTGTACCTAAAGAAAAGTTTGAGTTTGAAAGTATACACGCAAGTTTAGGTCCAGTCATTGGCGAGATTACTGCAAAAGAACTACAAGACAAAGGAGTGCTTTCAGCATGTCATGTTAATATTGTGCAACTTATTGACACAGTAGCACATACAAACTATCAAGAAGAATTAAAATATTTAACAACAAATCAAGCAAGAATCGAATATATAGGCAAACTATTAAACAGTGTAAAACAATCAGGCAATACTCTAATACTTGTAGATAGGATTAGTGCAGGCGAGATGCTACAAGAACTTATACCAGGATCAACATTCGTAAAAGGCGATGTAAAACTAAAGGATAGAAAAGATGCGTATGACGAAATCAACACGGCAGATAATCAAGTGGTTATTGCCACTTATGGTGTCGCTGCTGTTGGTATTAATATCCCTCGTATTTTTAACCTTGTACTTATTGAACCTGGAAAAAGTTTTGTTAGAGTTATTCAATCTATAGGTAGAGGCGTTAGAAAGGCAAAGGACAAAGACTTCGTGCAAATATGGGATCTTACAAGCACTTGTAAGTTTGCGAAGCGGCACCTTACTCAACGTAAAAAGTTTTACAAAGAGGCGCAGTACCCATTCACTATAGAAAAAGTGGATTGGAAATAAATGAGAATATTAACACTTGAAAACACATCGTTTTCTTTGAATAAAATACCCGAAACAATAGACGACGAAATAAGATTTTCTATATTAGATAACAGTAATCCTAAAGAACCAGATTTCTTTTTTAATCCTTTAATCTTTTTAGAGTCCTTTAACTCGCCTGCTGTAGTTTTAGAAATAAACGGTAATGAAATAACAATGCCGTTAGATTGGTGTTTAGCTGTTGGATGTAGTCAAGCAGGTAGTGATTTAGAAGTTTTACCTTTAACTAGTTTAAACGAAAGAGGATTTGAAGCGTTTTTATTTAATCCCTTAACTAGTACCCATCCTAAGTTTGGCACAGTTGAAATAACAAACTTTTACAACGATGTAAAATGGTTTTTTCCTAAAATGCGAAATGGACATTTACTAAGTATTCCTATAGAAGAAAAAGAAAATAGTTTGTGTGCATTTTTTGTGAAAGATGTAAATAGACAAAGCGAAATAATTGATTTTGGAAAGCTACTATGAATAACCTATACAGATATTTAAAATTACCGTTTGAAATAAAACGACCTGATGCACTACTAGAAGTAACGTATTCACATCCTTTTAATGAAGAAAATATCACAGAAAAGTATGGATATTTCGATGAACAAATGGAGGAGTTTGTCGCAATGTGCGGTGCTGGATTAGACGAGGTTGAAGCATTTTATACATCGCCAGGTCAAAGTATTCCTATTCATCACGACGGTGATAGATTATGTAAAATCAACATTAGCTACGGAGTTGACGGTGGTGTTATTAGATGGTATGATGCAACTAAAAGTTTTAAAGAACAGCCTCATATTTCAGACGATCAGCGTATGTATGATGGTTTAGTTGAGTACGCAAATATTGAAGATTGTGTAAAAATTGGAGAGGCAAATACTAATAAACCTACACTAGTAAACACTGGTGTTTGGCACGATACATACAATCCAGAAGATGCTCCAGGTAGATGGACAATATGTTTTAAACCACAAATAGGTAATAAGCCTATTAGTTGGGAAACAGGCTTAAGATTGTTTGCTGATTTTTTTGAAGGAGAAGAATAATGAAAGCAGGAAAGATTTGGGGACAGACTGAACTTATCCACGCTAACGGTGTACTAGAGTTTCATCGTATTGAATATAAAGCAGGTTATAAATGTAGCGAACACGAACATAGGTTCAAATGGAATGGCTTCTTTGTAGAGTCGGGTAAAATGCTTGTGCGTGTTTGGCAGAAAGATTATGATTTAGTTGATGAAACTATTTTAGGTCCAGGCGATTTTACACAAGTCAAGCCAGGTGTTATTCATCAGTTTGAAGGACTTGAAGATGGTGTAGCGTTTGAACTATACTGGGCAGAGTTTAATCATAACGATATTGTAAGACGATCGGTTGGCACGGAAGTATAAAACACTAGGCACCAAGAAACGCAAGTACACATTCGTTACCACAATGAATCAAGATTATTATGATTTATGTGGTAAACGAATGATGGATACTTTTTATCAATATGCTGATTCAAGTTTTGAACTTTGTGTTATTGCAGAAAATGTTGAATCAAACTTTGATAGCAGAATAAAAGTTTATGATTGGAACTATATTTGTAAACCCGATTGGCAAAACTTTTGCACTAAAACCAACAACAGTAAAGAACAAAAGTTTGCTAAAAAAGGTTTTGCTTTTTTATATGCACTGAAACATATTATCGCAGATAGGTTGATTTGGATAGACAGTGACATAATATTTCATAACAAGTTTGATGGCAGCATCATTGACAATACTTTGAAAAAAGAAAAACTTGTTGGATTATTTGATCACAGTTATTTAGGTGATACTGGCTATAGTGCAGAAAGTGGCTATGTAGTATTCAACAAAAAGCATCCGGAATACAACAACTTTGTTGACAAATACGAAATGTATTATACAATGAATAGTAAGCCAAAACAAATACAAAGATGGTATGATGGACAGGTGTGTATGTTAGCAGCAAGTCATTTTGAAAAATATGTTTTCAATCTGTCTAGCATGAAATACAAAAATGTAGATACTCACACTCCGCTAAATCATTGTCCACTTAACTACTATTTTACACACGACAAAGGCCCTGAAAAAAAGAAATGGTACAATAGAAAATGAAAATGTTACTTACAGGATCGCATGGTTTTATAGGCAGTCATTACTATAAGTTTTTGCAAGAACAGCAAAGACATGTTGTTCCATATGATAAAAAGATTAGAGGCGAAGACTTAGCTGATTCAAATACAACAAAACTCATGCCCGATACTGATGTAATAGTGCATCTAGCTGCAACTAATGGCACACGGTTGTTTTACGATCATCCTACAGATGTGTTAATCAACAACACATTGCCCACTGTAAATCTTATTGAACGCTACAGAAATACCAACACAAAGTTTGTGTTTGCTAGTACTTGTGAAATATTCAACAGCACTATTGACAACGGATACTATCATGTGCCTACAGATGAAGCAGTGCCTATTATGTACAACGATATTACCAATCCTCGTTGGAGTTACAGTATTCCAAAAGCACTAGGAGAGAATCTAGTTGCAAACAGTGGACTTGACTATTTGATTATTCGTTACTTTAATGTGTACGGTCCAGGACAAACTGATCATTTTGTAAACGAGTTTATTGAAAGATGCAAAAACGGATTGTACTATATCAACGGCAATGACACACGCAGTTTTTGTTATGTAAATGATGCTGTTACTATGACAGACATGCTTGTAAATAATGTCAGTAACAAAACCGTAAATGTCGGTAACGACAATGAAATAAGTATTTCAGTAGTTGCAAAAATGATAATGGGTTACATGGGCATTAACCCAGATAGATTAGAAATCTTGCCTGGACTTAAAGGTAGTGCTACTCGTAGATGTCCTGATACTACTCTTGTTCAAACACTAACAGGATTTACAGATTATACGCCTTTGGAAGAAGGATTAAAGAAAACAGTGGAAAGTTTATTATGAAACTAGGAATCATAGGAATGGGTGTTGTGGGCAGTGCAAACAGTGCTGGTTTTACGTTACTACAACATCAAGTTATCACGCACGATATTAAGTTTGATACAGAAATCAAAGATGTATTAGATACAGAAATAGTTTTTGTTTGTGTACCAACACCAAATCTAGAAAATGATTGTGACACAGAAATTGTAGAACAAGTAGTTGACGATTTAAGCAGTCTTGATTATAAAGGAATTGTTTGCATTCGCAGCACAGTTAGTGTTGGATTTACAGAATCTATGATTGCAAGATATGCAGATTTGCGTATCTGTTTTGCTCCAGAGTTTTTACGTGAACGCTGTGCAGCCGACGACTTTATTAACAATCACGAACTATTGGCTGTGGGCACAAACGATCCGTATGTATACAAAAAGATTGTTGAAGCACATGGACACTTGCCAAAAAATACAAAACAACTATCACCTACAGAAGCTGAAATACTTAAATATTATAACAACACGTATGCTGCATTGCGTATTGTTTTTGCAAATATTTTTTACGAAGTTGCAGAGCAGTTTGAATGTGATTACAGTAAAATAAAAGATGCATATGTAACAACAGGTAAGACTAACGATTTGTATTTAGATGTTAATAAACAGTTGCGTGGATACAGTGGCATGTGTTTGCCCAAAGATGTAAAGGCTTTTAACACACTGTTGAAAAACTTGGATTTACCATACAACTTAATCGGTGATATTGATAACGATAATCAACAGTTTACAAAAACAGTGTTTAACGGAATGCGTGATGCTTAGACCAAAAAATGAAGACCTAGCAGGCGAAGCTCTTATATATGAGAGAGCTCAAGGTGTAGTTTATGCACGGTTTAGAGATGAGCCTAAAAAAAGCATTTATCCAGGAAGATGGATCATAGGTGGAGATGCAGAGGGCGTAGCAAAAGCACAAGGATATTTAGGATACGACAGTTGGCGAGAACTATTTGCATTGGCAGATACACATCCTACACTGCGGAAACAACTTGACAAAACACTGGATCTCTATTATATTATAAGAGACGGAGACTAACATGAGAATTATTGCCGGACCGTGTCAGCACGAAAGTTTATCACATAGTTTTGATATTGCTAAAGAATGCAAACGTGTATGTGATTTATTTGATATTGAATATATCTTTAAAGCAAGTTTTGACAAAGCCAATCGCACAAGCATAACAGGCAAACGTGGCATTGGTTTAGAAGATACACTAAAACATTTTGATATAATCAAAAAAAGTTTAGAAATAAAAACACTAACTGATGTGCATGATGTGTCACAAGTGTATCAAATCAAAGACTGGAATAGAATGACCAGCAGTGTTGATGTGCTGCAAATACCTGCGTTTTTGTGCAGACAAACTGATCTAATCAAAGCAGCTTGTGATAGTGGCTGTATTATAAATGTTAAAAAAGGACAGTTCCTAGCACCTTGGGATGTCAAAGGAATACTAAGTAAAACAGCACACTATGGTGCAAAAGAAGTTTGGATAACAGAAAGAGGTACTAGTTTTGGATATAATACTTTGGTCACTGATTTTACTGGCATCCAGTATATGCGTGACAACTTTCCTGTTCCTGTGGTATTTGACGTCACACACTCAGTCCAGAAGCCAGGAGGCCAAGGTGACAGCAGTGGTGGTAATAGGGCTTATGTTCCAGCTCTTGCTAATGCTGCCGCTGGCATGGGTGTTGATAACTTCTTCTTAGAAGTACATCCTGATCCAGATAATGCACCAAGTGATGGGCCTAATATGCTACGCTTGGAAGACTTTGCAGAAACAGTGCGTCAACTATATCACATCAATCAAACTGTACGGAGTTTTCGTTGATACCAGGTGTACTATTTTTAGATGATATTTATAATGAACACTATCCAAGAAATAAAAAAAACTTGGCATTTAGTATAAGTGGTGGTGCAGATTCTGCGTTATTGTTTTATTATACAGCAAAATATATTTTTGAAAATAGTATTAATCAAACAATCTTTCCATTCACTATATTAGAATCTGAGGCACCTTTTCAAGAAATATTTTCAAAAAATATAATACAGTATACAATAGCAAGATATCCGATAAAGTTAGGAAAACACTTAGTACATAACTTTTCAGGAACAGGTTTTGAAAAACTTGATTTTATGAAAAAACAAAAACGTAGACATTACCAAGAAGGTATTGAAGGATTTATAACAGCAATAACTGCAAAACCTCAAGATCATAGTTTTAACAAACTTGCAAAAAAATACGACAAATTAGATGACGATAGGAGCAAAAAACATTCACACGTAATAAATGGTAAACATTTTTCACCTATGAAAAATCATGATAAACGTGATGTTGCAACCGCATACCGTATTCTAGGCATAGAAGATTTATTTGATAAAACAAGAAGTTGTACTACACCAACAACAACATTTGAATCTCATTGTGATAACTGTTGGTGGTGCGAAGAAAGAAAATGGGCATTTGGTAGATTATAGAAAGGCAACAAATGACAACGGCAATACTAATACCTGCACGATATGCAAGCACACGTTTTCCTGGTAAGATGATGACAATACTAAAAGGTGTGCCATTGGTGGAACACGTTTACAACAAGTGTGCTGCTACAGGCCTTGATACTTATGTGCTAACTGATCATCAAGACATTTACAACTATATGGGTGCCAATAGATGTCTCATGACACGTGAGGCAGAAAATGGCACAGAACGCTGTATGCAAGTTATTGACGAAGTGTTACAATATGATAGATATATAAATGTACAAGGCGATATGCCAGACATCACAGAAGATATTATACGTGCTGTAGAAGGTGCATTACAGTTTAGTGACGTAGCAACTGCATATACACCAATGGATTTTAACTTGCGAAATGATCCAAACAGTGTTAAAATGATACACAGCAGAGGTAGAGCGCATTGGTTCTTACGTGCAAGTCTCACATACGGTGATCATCACTTGGGTGTGTATGGCTATAACAGAGAAGCAAAGATTGTATATACTACTAGCACCAAGTACGCAGAGGAAGATATTGAAAAACTAGAACAACTACGTTGGATACAAAACGGACAAAAGATTGGCGTAGTAGAAGTTGAGTTTGACGGTATTGAAATTAACACGCCAGAGGATTTAGAAAAGTGGCAAACAAAGAACTAGACTTATTCAAAGAACTTATTCCAAGCATTGATATGGGTTTCAAAG
>Ga0255768_10000026_pt1 | contig 153851 bp, 116 predicted proteins | sample 071ome_33_FD_179983 | JGI IMG/M metagenome (GOLD analysis project Ga0255768, IMG submission 179983) | Coastal salt marsh microbial communities from the Groves Creek Marsh, Skidaway Island, Georgia - 071412AT metaG (version 2) | ecosystem: Environmental > Aquatic > Marine > Intertidal zone >... | reverse complement strand
GGGGACTTCAATGAGGATGGATACCCAGACTACATGCTGGGTAATCTCGGATTGAATAATAAGTTTGGAGCCAAGAAAGATAAAGAGTTCCACGTATTCTGCAATGACTTTGATGAGTCCGGTAATCTTGATATCGTATTGAGTAAGGAAAGTAAAGGGAAACTATTACCAGTGAGGGGGCGTGAATGCAGTTCTCAGCAAATGCCTTTTATAAAAGAGAAATTTCCCACCTATAGCGCTTTTGCAGAATCAGACCTTTTGGGCATCTATGGAAAAGATAAGATTGATGATGCTTTGCATTATACCGTAAATAACTTCAAGTCTGCTGTGTTGCTCAGTGATGGTAATAATGGATTTAAATTTAAGGATCTCCCCATGTCAGCACAATATGGCCCTATACTCAGCTCAGTTATTCTTGATTTGAATCAGGATGGTCATCAGGATATTGTTGCTGCCGGAAACATTTACAATGCTGAAGTGGAAACTGTCCGCTATGATGCTTCAAAAGGTTCTGTTTTATTTGGTGATGGCAAGGGAGGCTTCAGGGAAAGAGCGGATAGCGGCCTGTTGCTGGATGGCAATGTTAAAGGAATTTCTCTTGTGGAAGTGGCACAACAAAAAAAGCTCTTGGTTGTTAAGAACAATGACAGGGCAGAGCTCTACAGTTTCAATATGTAAGTCGGATTTAAATTTTTTCAATTAGTATTTGCACAAAACGAAATTGGCCGTATCTTTGCGCTTCTTTTAAAGAGAAGAATTTTATTTCGATCGCTTAGCTCAGTTGGTAGAGCAACGCCCTTTTAAGGCGTGGGTCCTGGGTTCGAGCCCCAGAGCGATCACCACTCGGAATTTCAAGCACCTAAGATTCGATATGTTAGGTGCTTTTTTGTTTTAAATCCCTAAAGAAGCTTTTGCTATTTGTTGTGAGTCAATATGAATTTGATTCATAAAGAGCTTGGCCTTCTCCATTGAGACAGCGTAATAAATCCTTTCAATACCGGACCATACTTCGGCTCCCATGCACATGGGACAAGGCTTGCAATTAGTGATCAAGCTGACGCCTTACTGAGGAGATTTTATTCCGCATAACAGGTAGGTCCATACATTCTGGACGTGTTTACCGCTGACTCAATTATATGCATCTCTTCATCCATCAAGCAAGCTGCAAATACGGGATCGTTTTGCCTGGCAAGGTCTACCATAATTTACATGGCTTCTTCGACTGTATATTTATTCAAGGAACAGGAATTTTCAAGCATGGATTTTAGAATTTATTTACTTCAAATGGGTATTTAAAGACTTCATTAAAAAGCAGCAATTATTTTACAATAAAAAATTTGGTAAAGAAAACATATTAATTAAATTTATAATATAATCAATTCTATATGCCAAAACTTTTTGTGCTTGACACATCCGTTCTCCTCTTCGACCACAATGCTATAAGTAATTTTGAAGATAATGATGTTGTTATCCCTATTATGGTATTGGAGGAGCTTGATAATTTCAAGATCGGAAACCAAACGACAAACTTTGAAGCCCGGAATGTTATCCGCTATCTGGACAAACTATCAGAAGGTAAAGGTCTTGATGAGTGGATTAAACTTGGAAAAGGCAAAGGGCGATTAAAAATTGCCATGAACCTTAATTTAAATGGCGTAGATGCCGAGAAGATATATGGTACAGGTAAAACAGACCATAAAATAATTAACATTGCCCTCTCGCTGCAGAGGTCATCCAAAAAGAAAAAAGTCATCCTTGTCACAAAGGATATTAATCTGAGGATTAAGGCAAAAGCTATAGGCCTTGCCTCTGAAGACTATATGACTGGGAAGGTTCAGGATGCCCAGGAAATAAGTGAGACCTATAACGCCTCACTGGATAATCTTGATGGCGAGATTATTAAAAAACTGTATTCCAATAAGCGCATCGACGAAGAAGGCATCCTGAAAGATACCAAGGTGGCTAATGGCTATTATATCTTGAATAATTGCTCACAATCCGCTTTGGCAAGATATAATGGAAAATCTGAGGAAATCGAGCTTGTTGAGAAGCGATACGCTTATGGCATAAACCCCAAGAATGCTGAACAAACCTTTGCGATAAACGCCTTGTTGAATCCCGAAATAAAACTGATTGCGCTCCAGGGGCTTGCCGGAACAGGTAAAACACTCTTGGCCTTGGCTGCAGCACTTGAACAGAAAAACCTGTACGACCAGATTATATTGTCCAGGCCGATTGTTCCATTGAGCAACAGGGAGATCGGTTTTCTGCCAGGTAATGCTGAAGAAAAGATATCCCCTTACATGCAAGCCTTGTGGGATAATCTCAAGGTTATAAAGTCGCAATACAAGGAAAACGCACGAAAGAAAAAGTGGATCGATGAGTTACAGCAAAGTGGTGATCTTTCCATTACCGCGCTCAATTTTATTCGTGGCCGAAGCCTTACTAACGTCATGTTTATAGTTGATGAAGCTCAAAACCTGACTCCCCACGAGATAAAGACTATAATTACTCGTGCAGGCGAAGGCACAAAAATTGTCTTTACCGGAGACATACACCAGATTGATACGCCATACCTTGACGAAAACAGCAATGGTTTATCATATATCATCGACAAGTTAAAAGGAAACGATCTATTTGCACATATAAAGCTTGAAAAAGGAGAAAGGTCTGAGTTAGCAGATTTAGCTAACAAACTGCTCTAGTATAGATTAAAAGAGTTCTCGATATCTCGAGGTCAGGACATCTGGTAGTCTAGAAGATTGATCATTTCTCCATCCCTGCCCAAAATTACATTGGGGAATTCTGCCAAAGCTTCCTGTCTAAAAGCTTCAAGGTCCCTGTAACGGGATGAATAATGACCGGTAATTAAAACTTTTGCCTCTGCTTTGCGCGCCAGAATAGCGGATTGCTTCGCTGTGCTGTGTCCCCGTTCAGCAGCTTGTTCTTTCATATCATCCAGATAGGTGGTTTCAAAATAGATAGCTGTGGCATTTTTCAGAACTGAGGCCAGACTGTCCCTGGCGATGCTGTCAGCACAAAAAGCATAGCTGACTGGATCTGGTGTCGGGTGAGTTAAATTCGTATTGTAGAGAACTTCACCAGGCCTACCAATATCCTCTCCCCTTTTGAGCGCCTTTATTTCATCAACAGAAAGTCTGTATTCGCCAATCTTTTCCTTTATGACATTCTTTTCTCCAAATCTTTCCTCAAACATGTAGCCATAACAAGGGAGTCTATGATATACAGGGAAAGCACTTATTTTAACTCCCGGCAAAACCAGAATTTCTGTCTTCGTTGTCAAGTCCAGTTCAATAAAGCTTAGCTCGTAGCTCATATATGCTCGGCTGAACCGAAACATGGTTTCTATCATCTCTTTTATGCCAACAGGTCCAAAAATGCTTAAAGGCTCTTTTCTGTCATTCAAGGACATTGAAGTAAGCAGGCCTGGTAGTCCATAAACATGATCGCCATGCAGATGAGAAATAAAAATGTGTTCTATTTGATTCCGCTTGATGCGGTATTGCCCTATGCGTATCTGTGTTCCCTCGCCACAGTCGATAAGAAACTTATGATCATTGATCTTTAAGTACTGACTGGTAGGAAATCGCCCGTAGGCCGGGACAGCAGAATTGCTGCCAAGTATAGTAAGGTGGAATTGACGATTCAAAACGAATTATTCCTCCTCGTCAGAGCTGAGTTCCTTTTCTATTTCTTCCATGAAGATATAGTCAATGGACTCTTCTACTGTAGGCAGAATTTTAAAGATGCTTTCCAACCTTGATATTTCAATGAGTTTCTGCACACTGGGGTGTACAATTCCGGTCAGAACAAAAATACCCTGGTCTTTCCATAACCTGTTAGCAGTAAGTATAGCACTCAATCCTGATGAATCCACATACTTGACACCAGACAGGTCCAATATCAGGTTGCGCACACCTTCGTTACACAAAAAAACAAACTCCGACTTGAGGTCAGGAGCAATTAAGGAATTCAGGTTTTCCTCGTTAAGTTGCAACAAGGAGTATTTATCTTGTTTGTCGATTACAAATTTCATCTCTAAGTGTTCAGTCTGCAAATTTATATGAATGCGGGTAAAATTCACACATTCAAACTATTAATTATCTGTTAGCTTTAAAATAGACTAATGCAGATAACTGAGGGCAGTTTGCTGGCTTGAGTTTAGATGATAGATATCATAACTTGCAAACTTTTTATACGGTAACTTTGTAATTAATTGGTTTTGACGCAAATGCTGGACTATTGGTCATAAAGAATCGTTAAAAAAGAGATAAATTGACCATAAAGCCGTTATTTAAATAAACCGTAGCAGAAATGAAGCTGTTTTAACATTGATTGTTATTTGAATTGCTTCAAAAGGCATTATGTATATATAACATTTTTTTATAATATTAGATTTCTAAAAGCTCTTAGATGAATAGTAAGTTTTCGCCAAAAGTCAAAAAGATTATATCGCTGAGTCGGGATGAGGCGATCAGGTTGGGTAACGACTTTATTGGGACTGAACATCTTTTACTGGGAATGATCAAAGACAAAGACAGTCTGGCCATCAAGGTTCTTGATTCGCTTGACGTGGATTTGTACGAATTGAAATATAAAATTGAATCATCTGTTCAGAATAAAAAAGGTGCCATTTCACAACAAAGTGTGGGCAGTATTCCTTTGAACAAACATGCAGAAAAGGCACTGAAGGTTTCATTTCTGGAGGCCAAGTCCATGAAACAGGAAGAAATCAATCCGGAACATATAATGCTTTCCATTTTAAAAATCGGAGAGAATACAGCTTCTGGAATAATGGATGAGTTTGAAGTGGATTATGCTATCTATAAAAATGAACTGGAGTACGTCAACACGGAAGAAAGTTCCAATTACACAGAAATAACGGGTTCAGCTGGAGACAGCGACCTTCCTATGGAAGACGATCCTGAAGAATCATTTTCAAGACGGAAAGGCAGCAGTAAGTCAAGAACGCCGGTGCTGGATAATTTCGGTAGAGATATCACTAAGCTGGCTGAAGAAGATAAACTGGATCCCATCATTGGACGAGAAAATGAAATTGAAAGGGTTTCACAAATCCTTAGTCGTAGAAAGAAAAACAACCCTATCCTCATCGGAGAGCCTGGTGTTGGTAAAACAGCTATCGCCGAAGGATTGGCCTTGAGGATCTTCAACAAAAAAGTCAGCCGCACACTGTTTGACAAAAGAATCATCATGTTAGACCTGGCTGCTTTGGTAGCAGGTACTAAATACCGTGGTCAGTTTGAAGAAAGGATGAAGGCCATCATGAATGAGTTGGAAAAGACAACAGATGTCATCCTCTTCATTGATGAAATTCATACCATAGTAGGTGCCGGTGGTGCTACCGGATCATTGGATGCGTCCAATATTTTCAAACCGGCCCTGGCGCGTGGTGAATTACAGGTAATCGGCGCTTCGACCCTGGATGAATACCGTCAGTACATTGAAAAAGATGGTGCGCTTGACAGAAGATTCCAGAAAGTTCTTGTCGACCCGCCCTCTCCAGAGGAGACAATGGACATACTAAACAATATCAAATCCAAGTACGAGGAATTCCATAATGTCATTTACTCTGATGAAGCCATCAAGGCATGTGTCAAATTGAGTACACGTTATATAACAGACAGATTCCTTCCGGACAAAGCGATTGACGTTCTTGATGAGGTCGGTGCCAGGACCCATCTGAAAAATATCCATGTCCCAGAATACATCGAGGAACTGGAGACCAAAATTGAGCAGATCAAGGAGTTGAAAAACCAGGCTGTTAAGAATCAACAGTACGAAAAAGCCGCTGATCTGAGGGATCAGGAATCCAAACTCATCAAGAAACTAGATGACAGTAAGAAAAAATGGGAGGAAGAGGCCAAAACGGCTAAATACCCTGTGAATGAAGAAGATATTGCCGAGGTAGTGAGTATGATAACCGGCATTCCTGTTACCAAAGTGGCACAGAAAGAGAATAAAAAACTCGTCGGCATGTCTGATGAGCTCAAAAATCACATTATCGGTCAGGATACGGCGGTAGAGAAGATAACGCGTGCTATCCAAAGAAACAGGCTGGGTCTAAAAGATCCTTCAAAACCGATCGGTACGTTTATTTTCCTCGGACCTACCGGTGTCGGTAAAACTGAGTTGGCCAAAGCACTTGCTAAGCATGTCTTTGATTCTGATGATGCCCTGATACGTATCGATATGACAGAGTATATGGAAAAATTCAGTCTGAGCAGGCTGATTGGAGCTCCTCCGGGATATGTGGGTTATGAAGAAGGCGGTCAGTTGACAGAAAAGGTACGACGCAAACCATACTCAGTTATCTTATTGGATGAGATCGAAAAAGCGCATCCTGATATTTACAATGTACTGCTCCAGGTATTCGATGACGGTCAGCTGACAGACGGTCTTGGAAGAAAAGTAGACTTTAAGAATACCTTGATTATTATGACCTCAAATATAGGTGCGAGACAGCTGAAAGATTTTGGCCAGGGTGTCGGTTTCAATACACAAGCCAGACAGGAAGCGGCTACAGATCACAGTAAAGGCGTTATTCAAAAAGCACTGAAGAAGACTTTCTCGCCAGAGTTCTTGAACAGAATTGATGATGTGGTCATATTCGAAAGCCTTGAGCAAGAACACATATTCAAGATTATTGACATCAGTCTTAAGGACTTGTACAAGAGACTTGAAAATATGGGCTACAAGCTCAAACTGACAGATGGTGCCAAGAAATTTGTCGCTGAAAAGGGCTTTGACCCTCAGTTTGGTGCACGGCCATTGAATAGGGCTATTCAGAAATACATTGAAGATCCATTGGCCGAATTTATTTTGAACGAAGGACCTGAAGAAGGTTTTGAACTTAAAGCCATGTTGTCGAAAAATAAAGATGCCATACAAGTCAAGGCAAGCAAAAGTTTGAGCGCCGAAGACGTGAAATAAGATTAAATAAAGTCGAAATACCTTGTCTTCCCCTAAAAAAGGGGATTACAAGGTATTTTTATTTGTATATATGTGTAATTTTTGCACTCATAAAGAATAAACGGCTGTTCTAAGAAGCAGTTATTATCAACTAAACAAAAAACATTTGAGGAGAAAAAACAATTTTAAGCGAAAAGAAGAAAAGTTCAACTTTCGAGTAAACTCAGCCATCCGTGTACCTAAAGTCCGATTGGTTGGAGACAATTTTGAAGAAATCAGCGAAGCGGCAGGTAAAAACATCGAATCCGATGTCTATAGAATCAATGATGTGCTTTACTGGGCAGAACAAATGGAACTGGATGTCGTAGAGATAAGTCCCAACGCTGATCCCCCGGTTGTAAAAATCATAGACTATAACAAATTCCTTTATCTGAAAAAGAAAAAGGAGAAGGAGATTAAAAACAAAACACAGAAGACGGTTATTAAAGAAATCCGATTCGGTCCGAATACGGATGAGCATGATTTCAATTTCAAGCTGAACCACGCCAAAAAATTCCTTGAAGACGGAGCTAAAGTCAAAGCCTACGTGCACTTCAGAGGCCGGACCATTGTATTCAAAGACAGGGGGCAACTGCTTTTGTTGAGGTTTATCAACGAACTTGCTGAGCATGGCGGTGCTGAAGATCTTCCAAAAATGGAAGGAAGGCGCATGATCGTGATGATCTCTCCGAAAAAGCAGAAAAAATAATATCACAGGGAAGGATATATTTTAATTTGAATACATGGTATTTAAACTAAAAATAATATACCTTTGCACACCTAAATTTAGACACTATGCCAAAGATGAAGACGCACTCAAGTGCGAAGAAAAGGTTTAGAGTAACTGGCTCTGGAAAAATCAAAAGGTTCCAGTCTGGAAAAAGGCACCTTTTGAGAAAAAGGTCAACTAAGGCTAAACTTAGGTTAACGGGTTCTACTCTTGTCAGCAAAGCCGATGAGAAAAGAATAAAAGCCTTATTAAATATCTGATTTTTAACTTGATTTGAGGTCAAGTTCGTCTGTTGACGAACCCTCGAAATCGTAAAAACAATTTATATGCCTCGTTCAGTAAATGCAGTAGCATCACGAAGAAGAAGGAAAAAAATCCTTAAGGCCGCCAAAGGTTACTTTGGTGCAAGGTCTAATGTATATACGGTTGCCAAGAATGCCGTCGAAAAAGCATGGCAGTACGCTTACCGTGACAGAAGAAACAAAAAACGTGCTTTCAGAAGACTATGGATAGCAAGGATCAATGCAGCTGCAAGACTTAATGGTCTATCCTATTCAAAGTTAATGCACGGCCTGAAATCTAAAAATATTGAGCTTGACAGGAAAGTTCTGGCTGACCTTGCTATGAACCACCCTGACAGCTTTAAAGCTGTTGTCGATCAGCTTAAATAAACGAGCAAATTATAAACCAAAAAGAATCCCCTGTTGGAGAAATCCTTCAGGGGATTTTTGTTTTTAGACTTATCTGTTTTTGATTAATCCCAGTGATTATTACTTGTAAATGGCTACCACAGGATCTAATTTACTTGCCTGCACAGCCGGAATAATGGCTGCAACCATACCTATTGCTATAGACCAGATTATACCATAAAGGATATTGCTGAATGTAAGGCTCATATGAAATGCCGTAAGGGATGTTACCGCCAGGACAACCCCATAGACGAAGACAAGGCCCATTATCCCTCCAATAACACATAAAATAATACCTTCAATAAGGAACTCCCATAAGATGATGTTCTTTCGTGCTCCCAGAGCCATTTTAATACCGATCTGGCTGGTCCTCTCCTTAACGGAGACAAACATAATATTGGCTACACTGAACATCCCTACAATCAAGGCAAAAACGCCAATGATAAATCCTGCAAGATTCAGTGTGCTGAAAAAACCATCCAGGCTGTTTTGAAGAGCGCTCATCTCCATGAGTGAAAAATTATTCTCTTCCAGGGGAGGGAGTTTGCGTTCAGCCCTTAAAATACCTGTTAGTTCAGATTTAAACTCTTCGATATCTACTCCCGGTTTTGGCTTAACTGCAAGGGAGCGATCCACTGATTGATCCCGCACATTTAGGAATTTGCGTGCTGAATTAAGAGGAATCCAGGCGACCTCATCAAAGTTGACAAAGTTGAACATGCTCTCCCCTTCTTCTTTTAAAACACCGATTACGGTAAACTTTCGCCCACGCATTTTTATTTCCTTACCTATTGGATCAATAGCATTAAACAACTGCTTGGCAAGTGCGTAACCAAGAATGACTTTATCAATGCCATCCTCGGACTCACGAGGTGTAAAATAGCGGCCTTTTTCTATATCCAGTTTCTGGATATCCTGATACTGGTGGGATGCACCTAAAACAACAAGAGCTCCCGAAACAGATCTGGACCTGTAGCTTAGCGCTCCCGCCCCCGATACAACAACAAAGCCTGACAAGTCCAACATCTCAGACTTATCAACAATAGCATCCCAATCATCCATATCAACTTCAGGCCTTTTCATGTATTTCCAGTAGTTATTCTCATTCATTCTCGTCCAATCCCATTTCTCTACATAAATGACATCAGTACCAATTTCGGCCAGACCTTCCATGACATTAGATTGCAATGAATCTACTGCGGATCTAACGGCTACAATAGCGAAAATTCCAATAGTGATACCAATCAAGGATAAGAATGTCCTCAGTTTATTAGCAACCAATGAATAAGAAGCCTGGCGCAAACTTTCATGTATGACACGCAGAAACAAAATCATAGCACCAAGTTAAGACTATACATATATTCTTCATGAATTTTTAGATGAATGAACTTTTAATGTCTGTAAACAATTATAAACTATGTGCGCAAATAGACTGGTCAAAGGAGTATTTGTCGTTACAGTGGAAATAATACCATTTTTTCTATTTTTGCCCTTCGTTTTACGGAGTGCTTTGCCTTCTAAACCATATTAAAAGCTTTAAATTCTGAATATATGAAGACCAAGTTATCGAGTTTCGATTTCAAACTGCCTGAAAAACTAATTGCCAAGTATCCTGCCAAGGAAAGAGATGAGTGTAGGCTTATGGTTGTGCACAAGGACAGTGGCAAAATAGAACATAAGGTATTCAAAGATTTGATCGATTACTTTGATGAAAATGATACTTTGATATTCAACAATACCAAGGTGTTTCCAGCCAGGCTTTTCGGTAAAAAAGAAAAAACAGGCGCTCAGATTGAAGTCTTCCTCCTGAGAGAACTTAATAAGGAATCAAAACTGTGGGATGTTTTGGTGGATCCGGCCAGGAAAATTCGTGTAGGCAATAAACTATACTTCACAGATGATGACGGTAATGATGTTCTTGTTGCAGAGGTGGTTGATAACACAACCTCCAGGGGAAGAACCATCCGTTTTTTCTTTGATGGTGATGAAGAAGAATACAGAGCCACTCTAAAGCAGTTGGGCAACACCCCTCTCCCGAAATATATTGACAGGCAGCCGGAAGAAATTGATGCTGAAAGATACCAGACGGTTTATGCCTCCAAATTAGGAGCTGTCGCAGCCCCTACTGCAGGCCTGCATTTTAGCAAAACACTTATGAAACGTCTTGAAATCAAGGGTATCAACCTAGCCAATATTACATTGCATGTAGGCCTGGGCACTTTCCGAGACATAGAAGTAGAAGACTTATCCAAGCATAAAATGGAGGCTGAATACTTTGAAATAGTAAAGGAAACAGCAGAACTCGTCAATAAAACAAAACTGGCAAAACATCGGGTTTGCAGTGTGGGCACAACCTCCATGCGATCTATTGAGTCGGCTGTATCTGCTAACGGTCTATTGAAGGAGGCTGAAGGTTGGACCAACACTTTTATCTACCATCCATATGAATTCAGCATCGCAGACTCAATGGTTACGAACTTCCATCTTCCGAAATCATCACTTATCATAATGATTTCTGCATTTGCTGGAAGAGAATTGATCATGGATGCCTACCAGGAAGCTATCAAAGAGAAGTACAGTTTTTTCAGCTATGGCGACGCCATGCTGATAATCTGATGGTAAAACACATCAAAGTTATTCATATAAGTAACTGAATATCTGATACTTATGTATTTTAATAAAATATACTTCTAAAAAATTCGTCAATTCAATTTTTTTAATACATTTGTTGGGATTTTCCCGCAGAGACCGATTTATTTAATCATTATTCAAACCCAAATAAGAGATGTATTGGACACTTGAACTTGCCCACCACCTCGAAGATGCGCCATGGCCAGCTACGCGAGATGAACTTATAGACTATGCCATTCGTACGGGTGCACCCTTGGAGGTTATTGAAAATCTTCAGCAGATTGAAGACGAAGGTGATGCTTATGAAAATATGGTTGAAATATGGCCGGATTTTCCACGAAAAGATGACTTCTTATTCAATGAAGACGAATACTAATAAGCATTAGATAAACATTAAAGCCCTGACAGCTGTACTGTCAGGGCTTTTTTATTTTAGGCGCTTTTCTTCCTGGAATTGATTAGAAATACACCGAACAGCATAATCGCAGCTGCAATAACAGATTGTCTTGTTATAGTCTCTTCATTAAACATATAACCAAGTATCATAGCAATTACAGGATTGACATAGGTGTTTGTTACCACCTTTTCAGCGGAAACTTTCTTTAAGAGGTAATTGAAAGCCGTAAAGGCCGCTAATGAGCCGAATAAAATGAGAAAGCCCAAGGAAAATATAGCTCTGAAGCTTAACTCTGAAAATATCACCGGATCTTCAAAAAGGCAAATGCTGATAATCAACGAGACCAGTCCGCCAATAAGCAGCTGAATACTTATATTCAAAAATGCATTTGAAGGCAACTCGGATTCGGCAACGAAAAGGGAACCCACTCCCCATGCAAGCATAGAAAAGAAAATAGTCATAATACCAATCCATTGATTGGTGCTCGATACCAATTCATCCTGTGCTATCAGAAGAGACATCCCCAGGATGCCGAGAGCTATACCAGCTATAGTTTGCATCGCCGGCCGCCGAGATTTATACACCCACATCATCAGAACTATGATCAGTGGTTCTGCCGAGATAATAAGGGCACTGAATCCAGAGTCCAGGTGATTGAGGGACCAGATTGCTGCTCCTGAGCCCAGTCCAAGCATAATGGTGCCAGCAATCAAAGCGTTTTTGATCTGCTTTCTGCTTGCCTTAAGAGTCGGACTTGTAAGTTTCCATATGATGAAACCTATCACTGAAGCAATCAGGAATCGGTAAGACACCATTCGAAAAGCATCCATTTCCCTGAGAGCAAAGGCAGAAAAAAGGTATGTAGAACCCCACACAATGTAAATGGTGGCAAAGGATAGTACAATGAGAAATTTTTCCCTGTTCAAGACTTTGGATTAAATTTTTGAAGCCAGAATAGCAGCTTGGTTGATCGCTCTCTTAGCATCCAGTTCCTTAGCTTCATCCGCACCACCAATAACGTGGCAATTGATACCTGCTGCTTTAATAGCCTCTGAATAATCATCCAAAGAAATCTGCCCTGCACAGACAACAATATTATCTACTTCAATAAGTCTGTCTTCGGTTCCAACCCTGATATGGAGTCCAGCGTCATCTATCTTTTGATATTCAACATTGCTCAGCATCTCCACGTCTTTGTTTTTCAAGCTGGAACGGTGTATCCATCCGGTTGTTTTACCCAGGCCTTTGCCATGTTTACCTGTCGATCTTTTCAGCAGATAGACCTTGCGCTTAGCCTCCTTGGGGCGAGGCTCCTTGAAAAAGCCTGGAACCGACATGCTTGTGTCTACGCCCCACTCCTGCATGAATTCCTCTATGGCCATTTCTTTTGTTGAATCATCATGCACAAGCAATTCAGAAACATCAAAGCCTATCCCGCCGGCTCCGATTACAGCTACCCTGGATCCGATCTGTTCAGGGTTCATAATAGCCTCATGATAGGAGACCACTGCAGGATGGTCAGCTCCTTCAATATCAAGAGTTCGTGGTTTTACTCCGGTGGCAATTATAACTTCATCAAAGCTGTGAGATATGAGATCATCAATCTCTACCCGTGTATTAAGTTTGAGATCTACCTTGTGCTTCGCTATCATCTTCTCAAAATAGCGTATGGTTTCAGCGTAATCTTCCTTACCCGGTATGCGCTGCGCCAATTTAAACTGCCCACCAATGCTATCACTGCTCTCATATAAGACCACTTTATGGCCTCTTTCAGCAGCTATGGTAGCAGAAGCCATGCCAGCAGGACCAGCTCCAATTACGGCTATTTTTTTTGAACTCCTGGTAGCCTCATAATTTAATTCAGTTTCATGACATGCTCTAGGATTAACCAGGCAGGAACAACGCTGAAGCGTAAAGGTATGATCTAGGCAGGCCTGGTTGCATGCAATACAGGTATTGATCTCATGCGAGCGGTTTTCAGAAGCTTTCAATACCAGCTCTGGATCGGCCAGGAAAGGTCTTGCCATGGATATCATATCTGCATGACCCTTTGCCAGTATCTCTTCAGCCAATTCGGGTGTATTTATCCTGTTGGTTGTAACCAGTGGAATACTAAGTTCATTTTTCATTCGCGCCGTCACCCATGAAAATGCCCCTCTGGGCACATTGGAGGCAATAGTTGGAACACGGGCCTCATGCCATCCGATACCGGTATTGATGATATTGGCACCTGCCTGTTCAATGGCTTTCCCCAGCTGAACCACTTCATCCCATGTGCTTCCGTCTTCTACAAGGTCAAGCATTGACAGTCTGTAGACGATTATAAAATCTTCTCCAAGTCTATCTCTGATACCTTTTACAATTTCTAAAGGAAAACGCATTCTGTTTTCATAAGTCCCACCCCATTCATCAGTCCTCTTATTGGTACGCCGCACCAGAAACTGATTGATAAGATATCCTTCTGATCCCATAACTTCAACACCGTCATATCCCGCCTGTTTAGCCAGGTAAGCACAGTTTACAAAGTCCGCAATGGTCCGTTCAATATCTTCATGGCTCATCTCTCTGGGCTTATTGATATTAATAGGAGCCTGTATAGCTGAGGGAGCTACACATCCCTGGTGATAGGCATAGCGCCCTGTATGCAGAATTTGCATACAAATTTTTCCGCCTTCCAGGTGAACAGCATCCGTAATTTGTTTATGACCAGGAATTTGGGAAGGCTCATCCAGGCTTGCAGCTCCCGTAAAAACAACGCCTTCCTTATTGGGAGCAATCCCTCCCGTTATAATTAAGCCAACCTGCCCCCTGGCGCGCTCGGCATAGAATGCAGCCGCCTTTTCGTGACCACCCGGCAGTTCTTCCAACATGGTATGCATAGATCCCATAAGGACCCTGTTCTTCAGTTGAGTAAATCCAAGATCTAGGGGCTCTAAAAGCTTGTCAAAAGGCATAGGCTAAGTTTTACAGGCTTATACAGCTCAAGATAATCATGTTTCGGAATTAATAAGCTGCTCCTCGGGAGAACTCAATTTTATCATTCTTCTGACCGTGCGAAGCTTATAGCTGTATCGTCCATCGTCAAGGTCATAGATTCCTTGTTGATCCAGCCGATCAATCTTAACACGACCATGCACGTGAAGCACACTCCCAGGTCCTACAATTACACCAGCATGACTAATGGGCCCATTGCGTTTGCAAAAAAAAGCAAGATCACCTATCTCTGCTTGTTCCAAAAAGCCAATATCCTCACCTATTGAGGATTGTGCGGGTGGATGACGTGGCAACTCAATATCCAGGAGTTTATAAATAAGCTGAGTCAGTGCACCGGAGTCCATACCTAAAACAGATCTGCCTCCTCTCATTTCAGGTGCGTTTATAAACTTATGCGCTAACTTGATAAACATGGAACTTGTCAGACTTCCTTCGCCGGGGCTAAAGGCCTGACCTGAAAACTGGAATCGCCCAAATGGCATTCTGACATTGATCCCATCAAAACCATGAAGAAGAGCACCTATAGTTATCGGAATAGAAATTTTATCCGATATGATACCATAGATCAACTCCAGGCTGTAATGTTTTTCACCCTTGATTTTAGGTAAATCTTTCTCTTTAAGAAAATACAAATGCTTTGGGTCCATCCATCCCAATTCATCATCCCAGCTGCACAGAACCCTCACCCAATGTTTATTTTTGATATTTATGACCTCAAGGACTTCACCAAACAAAACTTGTGACTGCAAAGGAGCATCCTCAGCCGCATGCTTCCACAGGCAAGCCACACTTAATCGACAAACCGCATACTGTTTTCCCTCCGAGATCACTTATTATCACATTAGAACGGGCTAAAATACGAAGTCAGAAGATATATTGGAGAGCACTATATCAAATAAGGAAATCAAGCGTTTATTCTCTATGCACACAGATGTAATGAATGATTCAGTTTTATTGTAGTTTTGCGCCATGTCATTGAGAAGCATACTTGTTTTATTAGCACTTCAGATTTGCGTCTATTGCAATGCGCAGGATGAAGTTTTTTCGCAGTTCTATGCCCTGCCTATGCAGATGAATCCGGCATTGACAGGAGCTTATGACGGAACTTACCGTCTCAGCATGTCTTACCGGGACCAATGGAATAATAATCTTGGCTCCTCATTCAAAACTTTTGCCGCTGGCGGAGACACCAGATTCCAAATGAATTTTGATAACAGGAGAACAGATGACCACTTTGGCGTGGGCTTATTCTTTATCAGTGACCGCGTGAGAGAATTCCAGGCAAGTAACAACCAGATATCCACTTATTTTGCCTACCACAAAAAACTGGGCAGTCGCATACCTTCCTACCTGGGGGCCGGCATTCAAATGGGTGTCATTCAGAGAAACATAAATTATGACAATATCAGCTTCGGAGATCAGTTTGACCAGATCGATGGCTTCAACCTGCCAACGCAAGAAACTCTGCCGCCCAATAATATTGGCATCTTTAATCTCTCGGCAGGTATAAACTACTATATAGAGCTGGATGAATCCCGGTATTATATCGGAGCAGCCATTCACCATCTCAATCAGCCCAACATGTCCTATTTCAATCGATTGGACAATATCAACCCCAGCACTATCACAGATCAAAAGCTGGAATCCCGCTACGTCTTCCACGCAAGTATGGATAAGGTATTGCAATACCGCTATGAAATCCAGCCGCGATTTGTCTACCAGCAACAAGGCAACAACGCCATGTTCAGCCTGGGCACAAATTTCCAGTACACTTTTAAATCAGAAGATATGGGACTGGTTTTAGGTCTTTGGGTCAATGCGGTGAATGATCTTGATGGTATGAAACTCAATCACCTAAGCCCTTTACTGGGCTTACTCAAGGGAAATTTCATATTGGGACTATCCTATGACCTTGGCATGCGTGATACCTTCAATAACCCCTTTAACCTCAACACCTTTGAACTGTCCATTAGGTTCTCCGGTGAGCATTTCAATGACAATAATTTTTGCCCCAGCTTTTAAACATTTATGCTGTTCGGTGAATTATGTCTAATACTTAGAAACTTTTGAAATGAAATATGCGATAATATTCGCCTTTACTGTAATTGCTGTTTCATGCATTGAAGCACCCAATCAGTACAGCGAATTACCTCCAGGACAATGGAGAGCTGTTATGAAGCTTTCAGATGACATGAAGCTTGGCAATGAATCTGCACTCGTTGAGGCAGATAAAAACTTGCTTAATTACTTTGAGTTACCCTTCAATATGGAGGTGACATCTGAAAACGGAGAACTGAATGTTTTTCTTTTAAATGGCTCAGAACGCATGAAAGCAGATGAGGTATTCTATGGAAGGGACCCTTCCACTGCAAAAGATACCGTTAAAATAGGCTTTTCAGGGTTTGACACATATTTGGATGCCTACTATGAAGAAAACTTCATTGAAGGCTTCTGGAAGGTGCCATACAGGGGCAAGGATTACAGCATTCCTTTCCTGGCTACCTATGGAGAAAGTCACAGGTTTGATATGCCGGCAAGCGAAGAAAATTATAATTTTTCCGGACAATGGAAAGCCATCTTCAGTTATGGTTCGGAAAATGCCTATCCAGCCATTGCAGAGTTTAGCCAGAACGGTCAGAAACTGCTAGGCACGATTATGACAGAGACCGGTGACTACAGGTATTTACAGGGAAACGTCAGCGGAGATAAAATGAAGTTGTCTGTATTTGATGGGGCTCATGCCTTCCTTTTTTCTGCAAAAGTTACAGAAGACACCATCACCGGTGAGTTTAAAAGCGGATCACATTATACGACCAGCTGGATTGCCTTCAGGGATGAAAGTTTTGAATTGAAAAATCCATATGAGCTCAGTAAAAAAATTTCGGAAAAAGCCATTGAGTTTGAATTTGAAAACCTTGATGGCGGTACGACAAAATTATCTGATCCAAGCTTCGAGGGTAAAATAAAGCTTGTCAATATTATGGGGACCTGGTGCCCCAATTGCTATGATGAAATTGAATTCCTAAAAAACTTTAAAGAAGAAAACCCGGATGTCGTCATACTCAGCGTAGCCTATGAAAAATACAAGGATACAGACAAGGCAAAAAACGTACTCAGAAATTATAAAACGAAGCGAGGCATTGACTGGCCTTTATTATACGGAGGATACGCCGATAAAGAAGAAACGGGAAGAGATTTTCCATTCATTGATAAAATATATTCATATCCTAGCCTTTTAATTATTGATGGAGAAAACAAACTGGCCGGTATCCAAACCGGATTTTATGGACCAGCAACATCAAAACATGAATCTTTTAAGAACGAATTTTACGACATATTAGGAACGTTATAAAACCAATATCAGGATGTCAAAAAAAGTATTGATCACAGGCGCAAGCTCAGGAATTGGAAAAGCCACTGCAGAAAGATTTGGCAAAAGAGGATTCGATCTGATTGTTGCAGCCAGAAGAGAAGACAGATTGAAGAAACTGGCGGATAAAATCCGCAAGAAATATGCGGTCAAAGTGGTAGAGCTGATCTTTGATATTCGCAATGAAGAAGAAGTGCGTGCAGCATTCGAAAGTTTAAGTGACAACTGGAAACAGGTGGACATCCTAATTAATAATGCCGGATTAGCCAAAGGTTTTCATGAAATTCATGAAGGGCATTTGGAGGACTGGGAAACCATGATTGATACAAACCTGAAAGGGCTTTTGTATATAACCAGGATTGTGTCGCCCATCATGGTCAAGAGAGGAAAAGGACATATCATCAATGTCGCATCCACGGCGGGCAAGGAAGTATATCCAAAAGGAAATGTTTATTGCGCTACCAAACATGCTGTAGATGCACTAACAAAAGCGATACGCCTTGATCTTCACAAGTACGGCATACGGGTAAGCCAGGTAGCTCCTGGCCATGTGGAAGAAACTGAATTTGCCCTTGTAAGATTTGATGGGGATGAGGAGAAAGCGAAGATCTATGAAGACTTCAAGCCAGTCAGTTCAAAAGATATAAGCAAGATTATTTACTTTATAGCCAACCAACCCAAGCATGTTAATATACAGGATATGCTTGTGATGGGTACACAACAGGCTTCAAGCAATTTCATACATCGATCCGGGAGGAAAGACAAAAAAAGAGGGATTTAATTCATATCCCCGAAATAGGCCTTTAGGTCCTTGGCTTCTTCAGGTTTCATCCTGCCGCTTAATATCATCCTGACCTCACGTCGGCGTACCGCACTTTCATAAAGTTGTATTTCCGTCGGTGTTACAGCTTGCAACTGTGGCACCTCAATAGGCTTTTTCCTGTCTTCATCAAGTGCTACAAAAGTCATATAGGCATGATTGCACTTTCGGGTGTTTTTGCCATCAAAATCTGAAACATAGACCTCAAGGTACACCTCAACCGATGTCCTGAAAGCACGTGTTACCTGTGCGTGTATACTGATAACGCTTCCCAGTTTGATGGGATGCTGAAAGGAAACATGATCTACAGAAGCAGTGACCACATAAGCTTCACAATGTTTTCCAGCACAAATGCCTCCAGCTATATCCATCCAGTGCATCAAATTTCCACCCATCAGGTTCCCCAATGGATTGGTATCATTCGGCATAATTAACTCAGTCATTGTAGTGCGACTGTCATCGACACGTTTACTTCTGTTCATTCTAGTGTTGTATTAAATCCAGTTCAAAAATAGTAGATATCACATCAAGCAATTCTACTCTGCATTGCTCCATATCTAACTCACGATCCAATTCCTTTGATAACGAGCTAACCGATTTGTCCTTATCATCAATACCGCAAGGGATAATCTGGTCAAATGCTTTAAGCTCTGTATTTATATTTAAGGCAAAACCATGCATGCTCACCCAGCGGCTCAGGTGAACGCCGATAGCACAGATCTTGCGAAAGCCTTCTTCTTCATTACCGAGCCATACCCCTGTATAGTCTTTGAGCCGAAAGGCATCCAAATGATATAATTTCAGGAATTGTATGATGCACTCTTCTATATTTCTTACGAAACGATGCACGTCACGATACAACAACTCAAGATCAAAAATGAGGTAACCCGTGATCTGCCCTGGACCGTGATAGGTAATATCTCCTCCCCTGTTGATGTCAAAACACTCAACACCCTGTTTAGCAAGCTGAAAGCGATCTACAAGCAGGTTATATTTTCCAGACGACTTACCTAATGTATAAACAGGTTTATGCTCGCAGAAGATCAGATGATTTAAAAAATATGCCTTAGCTTTGTCAAGAGCATAATCCCCTGGGAGGGAGCGTTTTCGTTGCTTTATTTCGTTATTCAAAAGGGTCTGAAAGTCCCAGACATTCTGATAGGATTGCTGACTGATATTGTGATACTGGACTTTCATACTTTATGCCTAAAGCTACTTTAAAATGTTTAAGAAAGTAAAAAGTTCTATTCTCATAGCTTTTTTGATCCTCTTCCATTCATCTTCAGTTATGGCACAGACAGCACCTAACTTTTCTGTTGTCGATTCTGATGGCATAAGCCATAATCTATATAATGACTATCTCGATCAAGGTAAAACGGTTGTTGTAAAAATTTTCTTTGTCAACTGTCCTCCCTGCTTTTCCATTGCTCCATCATTTCAGCAACTCTATGAGGATTGGGGTGAAGGAATGGCTGATGTAGAATTCTTCGAAATGAGCAACAAAGCCAATGACAGCAATGCAGATGTTGCAGGATGGAAAAACCAATTGGGACTGAGTTTTCCCAGCGTGGGAGAAGATGGTGATGCTTTGGAAGCTTTGTCGCCATATCTCTCAGGAAGCTTTGGCTCTTACTTTGGTACACCTACATTTTTTATCATTGCGCCTGATGGCACCGTGACATGGGATGTAAGAGGCTCAGGAACCAGTGGCACTATTGCTGCGCTGGACCAGGCCATAAGCAATACAGGAGCACAAAAGCCTGGTGGAGAGGTACTGTTACCCACCAGCTTTAATTTCATCATAGGCGATGCCTTCGGAGAAAATATTGAAAATATAAATTTGACTCTGGGTTCTTCTACAAGTTCAATAGAATTCCCTCTCAATCCTGTAAACGGCCTACTTGAAATAACAGATATTAGCGAAGAGTTCCCCGGCATAAATGATCCTGTTATAAGAATATCGAAACAAGATGAGCTGAAGAACAAATTGAGTGCTATCGATATACTCATAATTGTAAGGCATATTCTTGGCCTTGTAGACATTGAGAACCCAAGCCTTTTGCTAGCTGCCGACACCAATGGGGATGGGTCCATAAATGCAATTGATCTGATAACACTTCAGCGTGTTATCCTAGGCCTGATAAATGCATTTCCTGCTTCTGATCCTTATATTTTTGTACCCTCTGAACTCCCTGTCATGCTTACGCCAGGAGAAAGCCAGATTATTGAATTTGAAGGTATAAAGTTAGGCGACCTGAATGGGTTTTAGGTTAAAAAACTAAGGATCAATTTCTTACATATTAGATTTATTTCTTTTTTTGAAAAATCAAGGAGCGTTTTTATCCTGCAAATCGTATTAGCTATGTAGCTTCCAATACATATGCGTACCGTAGAGGGGCTTAAGCAATGGTCATTCTAAAATTACTACTATGAAAAGAATTTTACCTCTCCTTCTATTTATTACAGCTCCTTTAATCAACAGAGCGAATACCACACCAGACGAGATAGACAATCACCATATGCCATGTCTGACCGCTCCGACATTATTTTGTCCGCCAACATATTTCGGCTGCCCTGACGATAGCCTGGACCCTCTACTGACCGGAACACCCGTTGCCATACCTGGTGATGTTAATTGTCCCCAACCCATAGTCAGCTTTACTGACACACTGATAATTGATGAACCCTGTCTGAAGAAATATCACAGAATCTGGATGGCGAGTTATGACCCAGACTCTGCTAGTACCAAGCTATATTCTCAATGTGTCCAAACACTGTATCTTGAAGACAATAGCGCCCCGGAATTATTGAATATACCTACAGATATAACGGTCTCTGGTTCTGGAACAAATTGCTCAGCCATCGCATATTGGACAGAGCCCATCGCCATTGACGACTGTGGTATATTCGCATTTGATTCAAACATCAGCAGTGGCTCATCATTTCCTGAAGGCGTTTCGACAATTAGCTATGTAGCTGTAGATAATTGCGGCAATACAGCCTCTGCCAATTTCACTGTCAGCGTCATTTGCGATCCCGGTTGCCTTTCAAATCCAGCCATTAGCTGCCCTCCTGATCTCATCCTTTGTCCATCAGATACAATTCCAGGACCAGCCATAACGGGTTATGCTGTGGCTTCTCCAGGAGATTCCTTGTGTCTAGATCCTGTTCTTACATACAGTGACAGCATCATTTCAACGGGCCCTTGTCAGGGATCATGGCACATCCTCAGAACGTGGACAGCATCAGATCCTCAGAACCCTGCTCTAATGAGCAGTTGCAACCAAAACCTTATACTTGAAGACAACCAGGATCCAGTCATCCTGTATTGCCCACAGGATATTTTTGTGAATGCTACGGGATCGGGATCATACTGTTCCACACCCGTCAGTTGGAACTCTCCGCTTGCTATTGATAATTGTGGAGCACCGGACCTGGAATCTAATGATATAAATGGCAACCCTGTCAATAATGGTCAATTGTTTGATGCAGGAACGACCACCGTTATTTACACAGCCACAGATGAATGCGGCAATACGAGCATTTGTGAGTTCGATGTTACTGTCAATTGTATAAATGCCTGCACCACAGCACCAACTATCAGCTGTCCAAGCAATGTCGTGGTATGTCCGGGGACCCCTACTTCACCTGGATTGCTGGGCTTTGCCAGTGCTTCACCCGGTGCTAATTGCCCGGCACCGGAACTCAGTTATTCGGATGCCATAATTCCTATGGGTTCGTGCTATGGAGAAAAAACAATACAAAGGAGCTGGACAGCAAGTTATAGCCAATATCCATGGCTTAGCAGTCACTGTATCCAAACCATCGAAGTAAAAGATGATCAACCACCTCATTTCATTTCGTGCCCAGCTGATATTACTGTCTATGACACGGCAACTCCCGTTTACTGGAACACACCAATAGCCACCGATAATTGCGGCATAGCAGCGATCTCTTCCAATTATAGCCCCGGTTCTTATTTCCCTCTGGGCACAACCAGTGTATACTATACCGCGGAAGACAACTGCTGGAACAGTGCTCAATGTAGTTTTAATATTACTGTTCTCAACCCTTATACGATCACTCTGGATTGTCCATCAGATTTATACCTCGATTGTGATTCCAATGGAGGTACATACGCCTACTGGACCGAACCTTCTTATACAGGCACATGTGGTAATTGCAATCAGTACAATCATTACATTCCTGGGTTCATTTACATGGGCAGTTTGAATGGCAGCGAATATTATTGTTCGACCAGCGTCGCAAGTTGGCCGCAAGCTAAATTGATTTGTGAATCCAAAGGAGGTTACCTGGCGAGTATTGGATCTGCAGAGGAGAATAACTACCTGGCCAACATATTGACTTTGCAATCGGCATGGATAGGTTTGAGTGACAGATATTCTGAAGGCAACTTCGAGTGGACATCCGGAGAAGCTTTGAATTATACAAATTGGTTGCAAGGGCAACCCAATAACTATAACAACAACCAGGACTATGTTGAAATGCTACATGATGGAAGGTGGAATGATCAGTACAATCATTATGCCCTGGAATTCATCATGGAAATTCCTTGCAGCAATGTGCATCAGACCGGTGGCCCAGTACCTGGAACTTATCTTAGTGCCGGAACATATACCGTAAGTTATGAAGTACAGGATGCCTGTGGAGGCTATGGCAGTTGCAGCTTCAATATTTATGTTTCAGGTGGTCTGGAAGTGAGCTGCCCGGCTGATATAACGGTACAGGCACCCGCCAACGGCCCAGGCATACCAGTTAACTGGTCAGAACCAAGCGCTACAAGTTGTTGCTCTCAATGTTCCAATGGTTCGCCGCAATATATCCCGGGATTTTTCTACATGGGTAGTCTCAATGGACATGATTACTATTGCTCTACAAGTGTGGCAAACTGGCCGACTGCCAAACTGAATTGTGAATTAAATGGTGGCTATCTTGCGGTGATTAATTCTGAAGAAGAGAATACATTCCTGGCTGATCTGTTGAACCTTCATTCGGCATGGATTGGATTAAGCGACAGTCAGCAGGAGGGTGTTTTTGAATGGGTGGACGGTGAGCTCCTCAGTTACACCAATTGGTATCCTGGACAGCCCAACAACTACAATAACATCCAGGACTATGTTGAATTGCTTAACGACGGCCAGTGGAATGACCAGTATAACCATTACACCCTTGAGTACATCATGGAAATTCCATCATGCATCAATATTAATCAAGTGGCAGGACCTGTCAATGGATCTGTATTATCTCCAGGCACCAATCATACAGTAATCTATGAAATAACGGATGCCTGTGGAAATTCTGAGCTATGCTCTTTCAACATTGAGGTAGAGTCCGTACCAAACAATAAGACCTATTGCAGTTCAAATGGTACATATTCTCAGGATCACCATATAGTCAATGTCGTTTTCGGTATTCTCAATAATAAATCCGGAGATGATATGGGCTATGGTGACTACACGCATATATGCGGCAACATAGAGCAAGGCAAGTCCTATGAGATGCATCTAAGACCCAGCCTTACTCAACAGGATAGATTGTATTGGAGGGTCTGGATAGACTATAATTTTGACGGTGATTTTGATGATGTAAATGAAATGGTAGCCTATGGATCTGGCTTCGATATGATTTCCGGCATTATAACTATTCCGCCTTTACTGGTATCTGGTAGGACACGAATGCGGGTGATCATGCAGCCTGGTGCTTATCCTGATGATCCTTGCGGCACTTATATTGCAGGAGAAACAGAAGACTACTGCCTGAATACCTGGGGGACCAGCAATCTGGTCGAAGATATCATCGAAACACGTCAGAAGAATCCAGCACAACTTCAAAACACAGATAACAAGGGACTTGCCGATGTCTATCTTTACCCTAACCCAGCCAGTGATTTCTTCACTTTGGAGCTTGAAGACGGACATTCCTTTGTAGAACTAAGGATTACAGATTCCAAAGGAAGATTGATCCATCTGATGGAAGCAAATGAGATTCAGGAGTCAAATATTTTTAATCTGGAGGGATGGCCTTCCGGTCTTTATCTTATTGCATTAAAATCCGATCAGGGAGCGATGATGACAAGGAAAATAATCATAGCCAAATAACAATTACCTAAGCGATGAAGAGAGCTCGGTTCAAAACCGGGCTTTCTTTTTTATAAGCACTTAAGTACCTGTCTTACAGCCTTATTATATTTACAATATAAATCCTGTGTAATATGAGACTCAGCTATTACGGACACGCCTGCTTCATGCTTGAAATTTCAGGTCAGCAACTACTGATCGATCCTTTTATCATATCAAATCCCAATGTGGAAAATTTCGATATAGGTCAGATCAGACCTGATTATATTTTGGTCAGCCATGCGCATGGTGATCACATTGCTGAGCTGGAAACAATTGTTGGAAACAGTGGAGCCCAATTGATCTCCAATTATGAAATCATCAGCTATTACGCCCAAAAAGGAATCTATGGGCACGCTATGAATCATGGAGGCAAATATCAATTCGAATTTGGTACAGTCAAATATGTAAATGCGGTACATACAAGTACCTTCCCGGATGGATCAAACGGAGGGCAGCCGGGTGGTTTTGTGATATGGAACGATCATAACTGCATTTATTTTGCAGGTGATACCGCTCTGACTCTGGATATGAAGCTTATTCCTATGACCTGCCCAAAACTCGATGCTGCTGTTTTACCCATTGGCGACAATTTCACTATGGGCTATGAAGACGCCTCAATTGCAGCAGAATTTGTAAAATGTGATACTATTGTGGGCTGTCATTACAATACTTTCCCTCCAATAAGCATTAATCTAGATGAAGCGAGGAAAACATTTGAAGAAAAAGGAATCAAGCTTCATATGCCAGCTTTTGGTGAAAGCCTTGAATTTTAATTCAATTAAAAAGCTTTCCTTTGCAAGAAAACGAGGTTCGGAATGGCAAAAATAATCACCATAGCAAATCAAAAAGGCGGCGTAGGTAAAACAACAACTGCCATAAATTTGTCTGCGGCTATTTCTGTGCTGGAAAAAAAGGTGCTCCTCGTTGACCTTGACCCTCAGGCCAATGCAACTGCAGGCTTTGGCATCGACGGTGAATCAAAGGAAAAAAGCATTTATGAGTGCCTGATCAATGGACTCGACCCCCGAGAGGCTATCTGTAGAACAGAACTTGAAATGCTGAATGTATTGCCTTCTAATATCAACCTGGTAGGTGCCGAACTGGAATTGGCCGGATTTGAAAATAGGGAATCGATTCTAAAATATACACTGGCAAAAATCAAAGATGACTATGATTATATTTTCGTAGACTGTCTTCCTTCTCTTGGAATATTGACCATCAACGCACTGACAGCAGCCGATTCGGTTCTAATACCTGTTCAGTGTGAGGTATTCTCCCTCCAGGGACTGGGTAAGTTAAAAAACACAATCAATCTTGTGAAGAATGCCTATAACCCAAAATTGGAGATAGAAGGCATTGTCCTTTCCATGTTTGACAAGCGATTAAGGTTGGCAAAAATGGTGGTAAGAGAAGTACATGATATGCTGTCGGATCATATTTTTGAAACAATCATACACAGAAACTCAAAAATAGGTGAAGCTCCGAGTGTTGGCAAACCGGTCCTTATGTATGACATAAACAGTAAGGGGTCCAGAAATTTTTTGAATTTGGCGGATGAGTTTATTAAAAAAAATGAATCTCACACAGAATCTATTAACACTTAAGGTATGAGTAAGAAAAAAGAACAATTGGGTCAGGGCCTGCGTGCTCTTCTGGGCAATATTGACAAGAGTGACAGCGGAGCCGATCTTAAAAAAGAGCTTGTTGGCGAATTAAGCAAGAAAACAGAAGAAATAGCTATCGATGACATTGAAATCAATCCTTTCCAGCCCAGAAAGGAGTTTGACCAGGAGGAACTGCTGGCCTTGGTTCAATCCATTAAAAGCCTGGGGCTTATACAAGCCATAACAGTCAGGTCAATATCCGAATCGCGTTACCAGATCATTTCAGGAGAACGACGATGGCGGGCAAGCAAACTGGCTGGTCTTAAAACCATTCCGGCCTATATCCGTATAGCCGATGACCAGGGCATGCTTGAAATGGCTCTAGTAGAAAACATACAAAGAAGCGACCTGAATCCATTGGAAATCGCTATTTCCTACCAGAGACTTATTGAAGAATGCGATCTTCAGCATGATGAACTTGCAAAACGTGTTGGCAAGGAACGCAGCACCGTAAGCAATTACGTTCGCCTTCTTAAGCTGCCTCCCGATATTCAGTCTGCCCTAAAATCAAAAAAGTTAAGTATGGGTCATGCACGAGCCCTGATCGGTCTAGAAGATCCTTCACAGCAGTTATTTGTGTATAAAAAGCTGGTAAAGGATGGCCTCTCGGTCCGGCAAACGGAAGCTTTGGTTCGCGATATGAAGAACCCGTCTCAAACTATCAAAAAAGCACCTGCGACGGTCGAACATCCTGAAGTAAAAAAAATCAAAGACCGCTTAAGCTATGTGCTTGGCAGTAAGGTTGAAATCAACAGAACCGCCAGGGGCAAAGGAAAAATTGTTATTCATTTCAACTCGGATGACCAGTTCAATAATATCGTTGATCAGATCGACGACTAATTATTATGATGCATCGACTGTTCTTAATCGGATTTTACCTCTTCTTATCCACTTTACTTGTCGGACAAGCAGATGACAGCCTTTCACAGAATCAGACTACTGACGATGCCTATGGAATATTTGATGCTTTCAAGGGCAACCCTGGTAAGGCGGCCCTATACTCCCTTATATTGCCTGGGGCAGGACAGTTTTATAACAGACGCTATTGGAAAGTTCCCTTAGCACTTGCCGCAGAAGCAGCTGCGATCTATTTGTTGAATCAGAATATCCATGCATTCAGGAAGTGGGATGAAGAGTGGAAATTCCAACTTTTAAACGGAACAAACAACCCTGATGTAACAGCAGTATATGATCCGGCAGCTATCAAACGCATACGCGATAACGCACGTCAAAACAAAGACTATAGCTGGCTGGGAGTTATCGGGATACATATCCTGGCTGCAGCCGAGGCCTTCATAGACAGACACCTTATCGAATTCGATGTGAGCGACGACCTGAGTTTAAAACTGTCTCCAGCTGGCGCTTACGGGGGCATTGCCCTAAGCTTGAACTTTTAGGCGGTTCCTTTCGTATCTTTATATCAAGCATTAAACATTAAAGCGTATATGAGAATAGTTTTTATGGGGACGCCCCAATTTGCTGTGCCATCTTTGGAAATGCTTCATGAGGCGGGATATGATATCGTGGGGGTAGTCACATCACCAGACAAGATGGGAGGACGTGGGCGAAAAACCCTGATTGAATCAGATGTAAAAAAAACAGCTCAAAAACTCGGACTCAACATACTGCAGCCTAAAAATCTCAAATCAGAATCCTTTCTCGATAAACTCAGGGAATTGAATGCTGATCTTCAAATAGTGGTAGCCTTCAGGATGTTACCTGAAAGCGTATGGAATATGCCTCCACTGGGTACTTATAATTTGCATGGATCATTGCTGCCTAAATACAGGGGTGCGGCCCCTATAAACTGGGCAATAATCAAGGGGGATACTGTAACAGGGGTGACGAGTTTTAAACTGAAGCATGCCATAGACACAGGCTCAATAGCTTTTCAAAAGGAGATTCCCATACTTGACGATGAAAATGCAACTGCCTTACATGACAAGATGATGGCTGTGGCAGCAGATATTGTCCTTAAAACTGTCCAACATATTGAAGATGGAACTATAGAATTAACCGAACAAGATGACAGTCAGGTCAGTCATGCTCCAAAGCTTACAAGAGATAACACGCTTATTGATTTCACTATGGAAGCCAAAAAAGTCCATGATTTTATTCGTGGACTTAGTTATTATCCCGGTGCCTGGTTTGATATGGCTGGCGAATCAGTGAAAGTATATGGCTCCTCTTATTCAAACGAAAAACACGCGCAGCAACCCGGAACAATCGATAGTGATAACAAGACCTATATACGTATATATTGCCGCATAGGACATATAGAACTCCTGAATATCAAATACCCTGGGAAGAAGAGGATGGAAGTGTCTGAATTTTTAAATGGATTTGATATAGAAAGCCTTAATCTGTAGACCAGCCAACATCCCTTTGAGTAAGAAAATTGATGACTTTAGTGGCTATAACCGTTGCGGATTTGAAGCCTGATACCATTTTATCTGCGGAATAGCTGACTTCCTCGTATGTGGTCTGGCTTTGAGCTTGTGTGCTCTCCACTTCATTCAGGTAAACCAGGCATGAAATACTTATTGCAAGAAAACTAATTAAGGCTATTTTCAAATTGTATCTTTTCATAATAAGTCGCGAATGGTCTGGCATATAATCTTAGAACGTTAATTCTTAAATAAAAGTTACAAAGGGATGAACCTTTCGAAAGTTTTTAATTTATTCTTTGATTATATACAGTTATATCTAAATCCTTGTCCTGAGATTGCAATATTTTTAAAATAAGCCTATTGCTGTTGAACGCCCTCATCAACCCAAGCAGCCATACGTATTATACGGTGACAAAAGCGCTGTAAAAATAGATCATCATGGGATATGAACACTATAGAAAGCTGTTTTTGTTTATGTATCTCATATAATAATGCAGCAATCTCATTCCGGACTGAAGCATCAAGACTGGAAAGAATTTCATCACATATGAGGATTTCTGGCTCGCTCAGCAAGGCTCTTGCAATAAGCAGCCTCTGCCTCTGACCCCCGGACATCTGGGAAGCGCGTTTATCCAATATATCATCAGATAATCCAAATTGTCTGATGTAATCTTCAAAGTCTTTTCGGTTCAGCTTTTTTTTCTCAATGAGGGATATTTCGAGAAGGATATCATAGCCTGTCAAATGTGGCGCCAATGAACCCAGAGGGTCCTGGAAAATAATCTTGACAGCATTTCTAAATCTTTGCAAATCATGCCTGGTAAAACTTTGCATAGATTTTCCCTCATACTTAACATTACCCCTGTAGTCATCATCAAGTCCGGCCATAATCCTGGCTAAAGTCGATTTGCCGCTCCCAGAACCTCCTTCCAGCCCCAGAATCTCTCCCCGCTTCAATTCAAAAGATACATCATTGATATGCCATAAGACCGATCTCTTCCGGGAAAGGAATTTATGCGCTTCATAGGATTTACTGACTGAATCCAGACTGAGTATCACATCATTAGCGCAAGGTCTTGCCTTTCCAAGGCGCACCTCTGAGATCAATTGCCTTGTATATTCTTGTTCGGGCTCATTGAGGATCTTTTTGGCAGAACCACTTTCAATGAGCTCTCCATTTTTAATAACTGCAATATCATCGCAAAATGAGGCAAGTTGCTTGAGGTCGTGAGATACAATGATCATACTTGCCCCTGTTTCTTTCCTCAAGGCTTGCAGCAGTGAAAGTACCTCGACTTTGAGATTTTGATCCAGATTCGATGTCGGTTCATCAACCAGTAGTAAAGAAGGTTTTCTCAGCATAGCCATGGCTATAAGCATACGCTGGATCTGACCTCCGGAGAGTTGATGCGGGTACCGATTCATGATATCCTCAGGTTGCTTAAACCCCGTGCTTATGAGAATCTTATTGATTTCGTCAGAGCTTATTGTTCTTCCCGCATTTAACATGCTGTCTTCCAGTTGAGCTTTGAGCTTTATTGAGGGGTTTAAAACCTGCCTGGACTGCTGCAAAACAAAAGCAGTATGAGATTTCCGAAGTGTCCGGACTACTTCCGGACTGCTCTTTGTCAGTTCAATAGCACTATTATCCTTTTGAATAATTAGGTCTCCTGATGTCGACCAATTTGAAAGATCTTCAAAGAGAGCCATACAGGATCTAAGCAGCATGGTTTTACCAGATCCCGACTCTCCAATCAAGGCGGTAATCCTGTCAGCACCAAGGCTTAAGCTTATATCCTTTAATATCTTCCGGTTACCGACAGAAAGTGAAAAATGCTTGAATTCGACAGCGCTTTGCAAATTATTAGTCTTGTATAAACACCAAGTTAATCATTATCGGAATTTCAGCCTACTTGCTTTTGGGGGGTATTCACCCCAATTGATAATTTACTCTGGTCTTAGTACACTAAAATGAAACAAATTGATATAAGAAAAACGTTATAAAGACAAGACTGCATTGGACAGTCTGGTGGACAAAGCCGGACAGGTCCTTTTTGAAAAGCTAGACTCAAGTCTTTTAAAAATAATAATTGACAGTGATTTAATTAAAGAAATTTAATAATAAGCTAGCTGCATCAAAAAAGGCTATCAAACTGGCCACACAAAACTTATATGAAAAAGAAGATACTCGTAATAGACAACTATGATTCATTTACCTATAACCTGGTTCAAATGATTGAACAGATCAACGGTATAAAACCTGATGTCTACAAGAATGATAAAATCGATATTGAGAAAGCAAAGGATTACGAATATATTTTTATATCTCCAGGACCTGGCTTGCCTGAAGAATCCGGCATAACACTGGACCTCATAAATGCTTTTTATACCTCGAAGAAAATATTTGGGGTCTGCCTTGGATTGCAAGCTATAGTGGTCGCCATGGGTGGTCAACTTAAGAACCTTAAAAAAGTATATCACGGCATAGAGACAGATATGCACCGGTGTCCTGTACAGAGTCCCATTTTTGAAGGCATCGGGGAAATTTTTAAAGCCGGGAGATATCATTCCTGGGTAGCAGACGAAACCATACTTCCCGATTCATTAGAGGTCACTTGTACTGGTGAAGGCCATGAAATAATGGCTATTCAACACAGAGATTACCCCGTTTACGGAGTGCAATTTCATCCTGAATCCATAATGACTCCTGATGGATATAAAATGCTTGAAAACTTCCTAAATCTCAATGAATTCGATGGAAGCTATGCATTCAACTTTCGAAACAACAACGTCAAATCCTTAGGGGACATAAAAGCTGGCTCTGAAGAAGAGCAAAGACGAGTCAATTGATTTGACTTATCTTATCATCTTTCTGCGAAGTTCTTCAAGGCTAACGCCTTTGGTTTCCGGCATCATAAATAAAGTATACAATAATTGCAAAACCATCATGCCTGCGAAGAAGGCGAAAAGCTTCCATGGATTGGAACCGAGCCAATCGATCACAGGCAAGGTCACCAAAGTTATTAGTGCAGCAAAAACCCAGTGCACTCCACAGCCAAAAGCCTGACCATATGCCCGCATTTCGTTAGGGAATATTTCAGAAATGAATACCCAAATAACAGCACCCTGACCAACAGCGTGAGAAGCGATAAAAGCAAAAACAAATATAAGCACATAAAAGCCTTCTGCACCTGACATAAATGACCAGGCAATGCCACTCAGACTTAGGATATATCCTGCTGAACCTATAAGCATTAGCACCCGTCTTCCTGCTTTGTCTATGAGGTATATACCAAGCATGGTAAATACGAGGTTCACAACTCCTATTCCTGTAGAGGACAATAATGCTGTCCCCTCATCCATTCCTGCCAATCCAAAAATGCGTGGTGCATAGTAGAGCACAAAATTGATCCCTGACAACTGGTTGAAGAAGGCCAGTAAAAAAGCCAGGACAACAGGCCAGGAATACTTTTTACTGAAAAAACGCTCCTCGGAATGAGTGGGTACTGAATTTCGAATTTCTTCAATCTTGGAGTCTATCCGGGATGGTGGTTCTATAAGACTCAATACAGTCCTGGCTTCAGAATCACTATCTTTATGAAGTATTAGCCATCGTGGGCTGTATGGCACTCGTGTAACATACAGAATATAAAGGACTGCAGGCAAGCTTTCAATGCCGAGCATTAACCGCCAGGAGCCAGTTCCTGCCCATTCGCCAATAAGGAAATTGGTAAGGAAGGCAACGAGGATACCAAATACGATATTGAACTGGTACAGGCCTACCAACTTACCCCTGTCATTACTGGGTGCTATTTCTGAAATGTAGGTAGGGGCAGCCACCGAAGAAGCCCCAACGCCCAATCCTCCAATAAATCTGAAAAATGAAAATGAGAATGGATCCCATGCCAGGGATGAACCCACAGCTGACAAGAGATATAGTACACCAATCCAGAACAAAGTCTTTTTACGTCCCAGCTTATCCGTTGGCCATCCTCCAAAAAGAGCGCCAATTACAGTCCCCCATAAAGCCATGGACATTATAAAAAAAGAGTGGAACGCTCCGGATGTTTCCCATAATTTTTGAATAGGCTGGTCAGCACCAGAGATGACTGCCGTATCAAAACCAAACAGGAATCCTGCCAGTGCAACAGTCAATGACCAAATACGCAGTTGGTTCTTCATGAGATTGAAGTTGCAAAAAATTATCTTTCAATATTGTATTTTGGGCAATTAAATCATCATAATAGTCTCTGGCCATGAAATATGTATTCAGCCTTTTCTTCTTGCTTACAGTCGCCATTTCAATTTCAAATGCCCAGTTTAATCATGATTTGATCTCCGACTTAGAATGGAGAGAGTTGGGGCCTTACAGAGGTGGACGATCATGCGCTGTCACAGGAGTAGAAGGGAAACACAATCTTTTTTATTTTGGCTCTACAGGGGGAGGCATATGGCGAACTGAAGATGGAGGAAGATCCTGGGAGAATATTTCAGATGGTTATTTTGGTGGCTCCATAGGTGCAATAGCCGTTTCTGCTTCTGATCACAATGTGATCTATGTAGGAGGTGGAGAAAAGACCGTTAGAGGAAATGTGTCTTTAGGTTATGGCATATGGAAAACAGAAGATAAAGGAAAAACCTGGAAACAATCCGGACTTGTAAAATCCCGTCATATATCGAGAATTCGTATTCATCCTGACAATTCAGATATAGTCTATGCGGCAGTCATGGGCGATCTTTTCAAAGACACCGAGGAACGCGGAATCTACAAATCTGTCGATGGAGGTAAAAACTGGAAAAAAGTCCTTGACTCGGGCATAGAGGCCGGGGCTGTGGACCTTATAATGGATCCAAGTAATCCAAGGATAATGTATGCCAGCACATGGAAGATCCGAAGAACACCATTCAGCCTCTCCAGTGGTGGTGAAGGATCAGCAATATGGAAAAGCACTGATATGGGCGAAAGCTGGATCAACATCTCGGAAAATGAAGGACTTCCGGATGGGACTTGGGGTATATCAGGAATAGCTGTTTCCCCGGTAAACCCTAACCGCATATGGGCTATTATAGAAAATGAAAATGGTGGCGTATTCCGATCAGACGATGCCGGTAAGAGTTGGAGAAAACTCAACAGCAGCAGATCATTGAGACAAAGAGCATGGTACTATACGCGCATCTACGCAGACCCTAAAGATGAGGATGTCGTATATGTCGTAAACGTTAGCTATCATAAGTCAAAAGATGGTGGTAAAACATTTCAATCCTATCGAGCTCCGCATGGTGACCATCATGATTTATGGATTGCGCCTGAAAACCCAATGCGCATGATAATTGGAGACGATGGTGGAGCGCAAGTCACTTATGATGGTGGCGAAACCTGGACCACATATCATAATCAGCCGACAGCACAGTTCTACAGGCTTGCAACAGATAATGACTTCCCCTACAGGATATATGCGGCACAACAGGATAATTCCACTATCCGTATTCAGAGCAGAACAATATCGTCCCGCATTGACGAAAATCATTGGGAGTCAACAGCAGGAGGCGAATCAGCACATATAGCCGTTGACCCTGAAAATAATGACATTGTTTATGGAGGATCCTATGGTGGCTATCTGACGAGACTTGATCACAGGACTGGTTATGAAAGAGCCATTAATGTATGGCCTGACAACCCTATGGGACATGGCGCGGAGGATTTCAAATACCGCTTCCAGTGGAACTTTCCAATTTTCTTTTCGAAGCACGATTCCAAAAAACTGTATACAGCGTCGAATCACCTTCACCTCTCGACCGACGAAGGCCAATCCTGGCAAACCATCAGTCCGGATTTAACCCGTAATGACCCTGAGAAACTAAAATCATCAGGAGGTCCTATAACGCAGGACAATACAGGTGTAGAATATTATTGCACAATCTTTGCCGCTCAGGAGTCTCCAATACAAGCCGGTATGATATGGGTTGGATCTGACGATGGCCTTGTTCATCTCACGCGCGATGGTGGCGATAATTGGGAGAATGTCACACCTAAAAATATGCCGGAATGGATGATGATCAACTGTATTGAACCGAGTCCTCATGATGAGAGCACATGCTACATTGCGGGTACATTGTACAAAACAGGTGATTACCACCCCTATCTTTACAAAACTTCAGATTATGGTGAAAGCTGGGAGCTTATAACCAAGGGCATTAACGAAGAGCATTTTACAAGAGCAATACGGGCTGATCTTACTAAGGAAGGTGTTTTATATGCCGGGACTGAGTCTGGCATGTACATAAGTACGGATGATGGAGAGAATTGGCAGACTTTTCAAATGAACCTTCCTACAGTACCTGTCACCGACCTGGCTTTAAAAGATAATGACCTGATTGCAGCCACACAGGGAAGAGGTCTATGGATTCTGGATGACCTTGATCTTGTTAAACAAACACTGAATGCAGACACAAGCGATATACATCTTTTTAAACCAGAAGATAGTTATAGGATGCAAGGTTTCCAGTCAAGAAACACAAGAGGTGCCGGCACAAACCATCATGCCGGTGTCAATGTCCACTTTTTCTTGCCTGATTATAATGAGAAAGAAGATACCGTTGAATTGATCTTTAAAACGCAAGCCGGTGACACGATTCGCCATTATTCCAACAAGGCTGATGAAAAAGCCGATAAACTCAATAAGCTCGAAGAAGGGGCTAATATGTTCAACTGGAATATGCGATATTCTGGCGCACAGGATTTCGATGGTATGATCCTCTGGTGGGGATCTCTGGCTGGCGCTAAAGTTGTTCCGGGGAAATATTCAGCCTCACTTAGGATTAATGAAAATATGATGGAAACAAGTTTCAATATACTGGCTGATCCAAGACTGGATATTAGTGATCAGGATTACAGAGAGCAATTTGAATTTGCACAATCAGTCAACGTAAAAGTAAGCGAAGCACATGACGCCATCATATCTATACGAAAGCTTAAAACCCAAATGTCTACATTCAAAAACAATCATGACAATGAGCTGGTCTCTAAGAAAATATCTGAATTAGATTCATTGCTTAGCGATATTGAAAAAACTTTATATCAAACCAAAAATCAAAGTGGTCAGGATCCTTTAAACTTTCCAATTCGGCTTACGAACAAATTAGCACATTTGAACAGTTTGAACAATGTAGGTGATGGAAGGCCGACTCAGCAAATGCTTGCTGTAAGGGATGAATTGACACAATACATTGATGAGCAGCTAGACCGTTATAATGCCATTAAAAAAACCGAAATCCCGGCCTTAAATGCCCTGATTAAAGAAAATATTGATGCGATTATCAAGGATTAATAATGAATAAAACGGCGGTAGTGTTTCGAACAAGAGTCTTGATCCTTAGAGTATGTATAGTATGCTTCTTTTTTTCTGCATGCGGAGACAATGATATTATACTTGACCCGGAGGTGATCAAATGCGATGATACAGCGCGCATTGATAATATCGTATCAGAATTGGGATCCTCAAACTTTGTAGCAGGCACAAGCCAGGGCGATGGCATATTAGTACTTGATTTGCATGTCGGCTCATCTATAAAATTAGAATATGAATGCATCGAAAAAACAGAAGAATTCATTGAGAAGAGTGAACTGAGAATTTTCTATAGTGATGGAAGAATCCTCATACTGCCATTTTTGAATAATATATTGCATTCGTATATCCATAATCCAAACGGTAAAACACCATTGTCTGGTGAATTGGTACTTAACGCTGCCCTACCCGGTAAGTTGAGTTTTAAAATCCCTCATAAGGATGAGGATGGAGAGGTTTTTGGTTTTCAGTTCAAGGCAGGAGCCACAGGATTCAGGGTGCCCATACTTGGACTTTTCTACAATCACCAGAATCAAATAATCCTTGAATTCAGGGATGAAGAAAATCTATATCTCAGAGATACGATAGTGGTCGGCATTGGTCAAAGGCCCAACTATCTTCCGAGTATAATCGTTGATATTTATGATCCAAACAAGACTGAACCGGGGATGCATTTTGTGTCGTTTAGAGGTCGTGTTCCCTCTACGCCTTTTATCCTTGACAACAGTGGAGAATATCGTTATGTACTCGACTTTAGCAGCGATCCCGAACTGGCTGGTCTTAACTACGATGTAGGTATGGAGCGCTTGAAAAATGGCAACTACTATTTTGGTAATTGGCCTAGTCCCCATTTATATGAAATGGATGTTCTCGGGCACATATTAAGTAAATGGAATATTGGTCCCTTCGAATTTCATCACAATGTCCAGGAAAAAGAAGATGGCAATTTGCTGGCTACTGTCTCGCGTTACGACATGCACAGTTCAGGCCGAAGAGCTATTGAAGACTGGATCATTGAAATAGATCGCAATACGGGATCACTGATTCATAGCTGGGACCTTAAAAAAAGTCTGAATGATGCCCGCCAGGTCATGGGCTGGTATGAATGGCAGGACATTGTAGACTGGGCGCATGCCAATGCCGTCATTCACGACCCCAGGGACAACACTATCATTGTATCATGCAGGACGCAGGCCCTCGTTAAACTTGATTACAGCAACAGGCCGGTGTGGATATTGGGCAATCATAAAGCCTGGGGAAAAAACGGATATGGTGAGGAACTTGATAAGTTCCTGCTTCAACCTCTTGACAAAAGTGGAAACGCCATTGATGATCAGCTGCTTCTGCAAGGTGAAAAGTCACACCCTGAATTTGAATGGCCCTGGTACCAGCATGCTCCTCTCCTTATGGACAATGGTCATATCATGCTGTTTGACAATGGGGCCAACCGCAACTTCGCTGGCTTTGGAGAATACAGCAGAGCTGTGGAATATGAGATTGACAAAAGCTCTATGACTGTCCAACAGATCTGGCAATACGGCAAAGAAAGAGGACGCTCATGCTTTTCTGCTATCGTTTCCGATGTGGATATCCTCGAGCAAAGCGGCAATGTATACTTCTGCCCTGGTAGCCGTGTCAATAACGACGGCGGCAATTTTGGCGGAAAAATAGTCGAAGTCAGTTACCCGGATAAGAATGTTGTTTTTGAAATGCGTATCAACGCACCAGATATCGTATTTCACCGAGCTGAAAAAATGGCCCTATATCCGGACCAATATTAATACATGTTTACAATTTTAATGGTATCAAGCTTAAAGTGCTTTTTAAGATAAGCCTTCAGCTTTTCTTCTGAATCCTCCAATGTTGAAGACCATTTGATTATAGCTGTAGGAACCTTGTCATTTGATTCCAGGAAATCAGAATACTGTACATAAGCCAAACCAAACTCATCAATTTGCGGGAAAAATATTTTTAATTCCTCTGCTGCTTCGACAAAACTCAAACTGTCATTTACCAAAAAATATGGATTGATCTTACGGGAATCAATCAATCGCTGTCGCGCATCACGTTCATCTTTCAATTGTGTGATTTGTTCATTCAACTTAAAGCCTACTTCAGAAAGCTCTGTTTCCAGTTGACGGATCTTTTGCAGGGGAATTTCGGAGGTAGGAATGATATCGACACTGATATTGTTCAAGCCCATACTATCCAAAGCTCTTTCATAGATAGGGATCTTGGCGTCATTGATGACATCACCGTATACTTTCAGAAACAAAGTTCTTGATCCGTCCGACATATTTTTGAGGGTATAATTATCCAGAAAGATTTCATTATCTCCAATATTGGTTTCGATGAAGCTCCGGATTTTCTCTTCTCTTTTATAGTCCTGAAAGACCTGAACGAAGATGATAAAACTTGGGATCATCATAATAAAACTGAAGATCCCTACCCTGGTTATATTTTTCCGTCTCTCCTTTTTAGACGCATATTCCTTGAATGGAAATTTGAGATATCGAATGATCAGGTAGGTAGCGAAGGCCACAAAAAATGAATTGAGAAAGAACAGGTAGAAAGATGTGGAAGCCACCGACCAGTCGCCATTCGCAATTCCGTAACCCGTAACGCATAAAGGAGGCATTAAGGCGGTAGCGATAGCCACACCTGGAATAGTTGTCGAAATATCTTTACGGGCATACGAGACAATACCTGCTACACCACCAAAGATAGCTATCAAGATATCAAGGAAAGTAGGTTGAGTCCGTGCTTCAATCTGTTCTGTAAATTCATCCAATGGTATCAGCCAGAAATAAAGGGTAGAAAAAAGAAGAGCGATCAAAATAGCGGCTCCAAAGTGCAATAAGGCATGATACAGCGCATCTTTATCATTGATCGCCACACCCAGTCCAATACCCAAAATAGGTGACATAAGCGGCGATATGAGCATGGCTCCTATAATAACGGCCTGGGAATTAAGATTTAGGCCAATTGATGCAATCAAAATACTACACATAAGCATCCAGGCATTGGCCCCTCCCATAGACTGCTTGGCCTTGATTTCCTGTATAGTACCCCATTTATCGACCCCCTTATGTAAATCGATAAAATCCTTGATCAGATTGTAAAAGTAGGATCTCAGTTCTACTGCTGAAATATTCGTCTTTTCCTGTTTGTTTTCTTCTTCAAACATGTCCGGATAGCAAGAATGATGTAATTTTCGAAAGATAATACTAAATCCTTTTCAAAACAGGGAATATCGACAATGGGCTATCTTTATTGGCTCATTGAGATGATTATCTGAAGCAATATGGAAAGAACAAAACTGGTACTCAGTGGAGGTGGAACAAGAGGCATTTACCAGATTGGCGCCTTAAAAGCACTTCATGAAAAAGGATTCCTAGAAAATATCAGTTCGATATCCGCCTGCTCAATCGGGTCAATTAACGCTGTATTAATGTCACAATACAGTCTCGAGGATTGTAAAGATATCTGGATGGATATGGGCCTGAGGGAAGTATTTAGGGGCATTGACCAGTTCTCAAGCGATTACTTTTTCAAAATAGCACAGGAGTCGTTCTTTTCTGACGGCGTTGATATAAACCCGTTCATCAACATATTCGAATCATTGATTGATGAAAAAATAGTCCGGGAAAGTGATTGGGAAATAGTATTCAGCTTATATAACATCAGCCAACGGAGACAGGAATATGCATCGGTTGCTGATATCCCTGACGAAAAACTTCTGGATTACCTCATTGCTTCATGCCGATTGCCATTCTTCAAACCCCTTTTTATAAACGGAGACAAATATCTCGATGGAGGAGTTGGTGACAATAACCCCTATTATAGCAATTTGAGAGACAAGCATTTTGACCTGATTATCAATATCAAAATCATGTATATACCCTATTACATTCCGGGTATTCGCAAAGTAAACGTAGGTGCCAAAAGGGAATTGCTTATATCGCCGAGCAGTAGAATTGGTAATCCCATAGAATTCAAGTCACCAAGCTTCCAGGAAAAATATGACATGGGCTATAAAGACGCGCTTAAAGCTATCTCTAATTTTGAGCCCCGTCCCACATAAGAAATGCCTTCAGGAAGCCTTCTATGTCACCATCCAGGACAGCGTCTGTATTCCTGTTTTCAAAATGGGTTCGATGGTCTTTGACGCGTCTGTCATCAAGGACGTATGATCGGATTTGGCTACCCCACTCGTTTTTCATTTTTTGAGCTTCGGTCTCACTGCGTGCAGCTCTCTTTTCTTCCAGCGCTTTCTCATATAATCTGGACTTGAGCATTTCTATGGCCTTATCCCTGTTCATATGCTGGGATCGCTCAGCCTGACATTCCACGACTATACCGGAAGGGAGGTGTCGTAAACGCACGGCAGACTCTGTTTTATTGACGTGCTGTCCTCCTGCCCCACTCGAGCGGAACGTATCCCAATCAAGATCCGCAGGATTAACGTCAATTTCTATGCTTTCATCCACTACAGGGTGCACAAATACTGAAGCAAATGAAGTCATCCTCTTCCCCTGAGCATTATACGGACTTACGCGCACTAATCTATGAACGCCATTTTCCGACTTTAACATGCCATAGGCGTAATCACCAGTTATTTCAAGTTCGACCGATTTTACTCCAGCGACATCTCCAGCTATTCGATTAAGCTCCTTTACCTTGTAGCCTGCTTTTTCACCATACATGAGATACATGCGATACAGCATCTCAGCCCAATCACACGCTTCTGTCCCTCCAGCACCCGCATTGATTTCCAATAAACACGAAAGGGCATCTTCTTCCTGGTCAAGTGTTGACCTGAATTCTGTATCTTCAAGAAGAGCCAATGCCTTATTATACCGCTCGTCTACCTCTTCTTCCGACACTTCGCCTTCCTCATAAAACTCTAGCATGACATCCAGGTCGTCAACAACGGTTTGAATTTCATTGTATCGGCCCACCCAATTCTTATGCACTCGCAGTGCTTTCATCAAGGTCTGGGCAGCTTTGGGATCATTCCAAAATTCGGGATCAGCGGATCGCTGTTCCATATCTTCTATTTCATGCAGTCTCTTGTCGACGTCAAAGATAGCTCCTTAACGACCCCAAACGACCCAATAGCTCTTTGTGCTGATCTGTAGTCATTTTGTCCTTGGTTTAATTATCTGCTTCTTTAGATTTTTCTACTTTTTCAATCTTGACCCAAAAAATCAGGTCAGATTTCGGAGGTATAGACCCTTGCTTTCCCCCATTCCCGTAAGCCATTTGGTAAGGAATATCTATAATGGCAGTAGCGCCTTCTGGAATATCCGGTATGGCGACATCCCAACCCTGAATCACCCTACCTAATCCCACTCGCATGGCGTAGGGTTTGCCCAACTTATATGAATTGTCAAAACTTGAACCATCCTTAAAAAATCCATAGTAATGGACAAAGGCCAGCTCATCATAATCCGCTTTGACACCATTTGTATTTTTTACGATAGCTAGTTTGACTTCACCGTTTTTCTCAACGGTTACATCATCCAGCTTTCCAGACTGATACATTTCAAGAGCCTCACTGGCTTCTGATAGGCTTTCATCCATGCTGCGTTGTTGTTCTGACCCAATACGGTTCATGTATTCTTTTTGCGTCTCTATGCTGTATAACTTTACTCTGTATTCCACTCTTTTGCTTTGTAGAAATTCAGTGGGAGGCATACTTAAAGAGTCAACTGGAACGAATACAGAAGCTGAATCTCCTGATGTCATTTGTTCAACAAGCGCAAGCAAAGGATTGCGGGATGTCTGCAAATCACGAGAGGAAATATCAGGTATCTGAATAGTAGGGCGTATATTTGCCTTACGTGAATCTGAAAGAATATTTCCAAAGTCGTCAATAATATCAAAATCTATACTTACAACCTGTCCTGACCGTGGCTTTAAACCTTCATTCTGAGTATGAAATTTATAATCATAGCCATTTGGAAGTCTGAGCATTTCGCTTTGTGGATTTTGCTGTTTACAGGCTACAAACGAAACAAGCAGGAGAATAATATATTTGATTGAATGATTCATAAATTAAAGCTCACGTCTTTTGACATATTTTGGCAAGACATTTTTAAAACGTGCAACTATGTCTTCAAGTTTAGCATAGGCGGCGCCTCCAGATGCATTCTTGTGCCCACCACCATTAAAATGATTGCGGGCGATCTCCTGGACAGAGATATCTCCTTTTGATCTCAAGGATAACTTGACGATGGTAGGCTGCTCACGTATGAAGGCCGCTACTTCAATGCCTTTAATCATTAAAAGGTAATTGACAATGCCTTCCGTATCACCTCTCTGGATATCATAATCGATGTAATCCTTTTTTGTAAGGGCAATAATACCCGCCCCATATTCGGGAATGATTTCCATTCGGTTGGCCAGAGAGTGCCCTAACAGCTTTAATTGTTTTTCTGAAAGGCAGTTATAGATCTTATCCTGCAAGCCATAGTCGTCTACACCTCTCTGCTTAAGGTCGGAAGCCACCTGATAGGTATAGGCGTTGGTATTGTATTTGAATGACCCGGTATCTGTGATAAGTCCGGTTAAGATAGACTCAGCAATGGTTACATCGATCTTTTTCTCCTCTCCCAACAGGTAGATGAATTTATGGACAAGCTCACATGTTGAGCTGGCGGATGTTTCAGAAAGAACGAAGTCTGCAAAAGGCTCAGGGTCCAGGTGGTGATCTATCAGGATTTTGATGGCCTTAGACTCCTGTACATTTAAACCAATCTTGTCAATCCTGTCCAGGGAATTAAAGTCCAGACAAAAAATCATATCCGACTTATCGATGATGGACAAGCACTCCTCCTGATTCAAATCATAAACGTGGCATTCATCGATGCCAGCCATAAAGGCGTAATTCAATGGGTACTCACTAGGCAAAATCACCTTGACCTGCTGATTGAATTTTTCTAAAAAGTGTTTCATAGCCAGGCTGGAACCCAAGGCATCGCCATCGGGATTCCTGTGCGTAATCAAACAAATGGATCTGGGCATATCAAGCTCCGCCTTAATCTTTATTATATCTTCCTGATTCATAGTAGATGGGCAAAAGTCATCAATTTTGAGAAAAGTTCAAACAATATTAGGCCTTAATTCAAGCATATTGAATATCAATTTTATACTTTTGCGGCTTTAAAAATCATAAGCAATATCATGGCAGGAAACATCACATTCACAATGATCAAACCGGATGCGGTTAGAAATGGACATATCGGTGCCATCCTAAACAAAATAAACGAAGGAGGGTTCCGAATAGTAGCAATGAAATACACGAAACTCAGCCCAGAAAAGGCTGGTGAGTTCTATGAAGTACATAAAGAGAGGCCTTTTTATGGAGAGCTTGTAGCATTTATGTCTTCAGGACCTATCGTTGCTGCCGTTCTTGAAAAAGACAATGCAGTGGAGGACTTCAGAACTCTGATCGGTGCAACAAACCCGGCCGAAGCCGCAGAAGGCACAATCAGAGCACTTTACGCTGCAAGCATCGGTGAGAATGCTGTTCACGGTGCGGATTCAGATGAAAACGCATTGAGAGAAGCCCATTTTCACTTTGCCAGCACTGAAATGTTCAGATAAGAAAAGGAGAATAATAAGTCAAAATAGGCCACACAATTCCTGTTGTGTGGCTTTTATTATGCTAAAAAGAAATAAAGCTCACTCCGGTTCCTCCAAACTCTTCCTCCGGGTGCCATATCTTTTTAATATCCTTATACTCTTTAGCTTTAGCCCACACGAGTTTCTTCAGGACGCCCGATCCCTTACCATGCAGTACTTTCAATTGAGTAGCTGTGCCCATAAGTGCAGAATCCAAAAATTCCTGTACGGCAGCTTGTGCCTCAGATCTTGAGTACCCTCTTATATCAAGTCTTGTTTCAAGAGCATATGGATTTATCGTCATATCTGTTTTAACCGAGCTGGTCTTGCGCTCGATGGGTTGGCCCGCCTGGATAATCTCGTTACGAGGTACTACCATAGTGAGGAGTCCCATTTCAAGCTTCACGGTCTTTTCATTGAAGTCTATGACGCGGGCTGAGTCGCCTCCAGCCCGTAATTTGACAAACTGTCCCACTTCAAGATTCTCGACCTTTTTAATCTCTTCTTTGAATATCCTGTCGTTGAGTGAGCGAATATCTTCGCGCGTATCCTCCTTGAAAGCTTTGATCATTTTTGCTGCGTCCTTAAGTTTATTCTCCTTCTTCTCCTTTTTGGCTTCACGAATCAGCTTTTGAATTTCTTTCTCTGCATCTGAAATAGTAAGATATGATTTCTCCCTGGCCTCTTTCTTCAGCTTTTTCCTCCTGATTTCAAGCTCATCACGCATACGTTCGTAATTTTCAATAAGCTTACTCACTTTCTTCTTTTCAAGGTCAGTATTCTTAAGCATATCATCCAGCCTTTTCTTTTCAGCCTGTAAGTCTATCAGCAGCTCGTCAACCGCTGCCGTATCTTTTCCGGCATGCTTCCTTGCATATTTAAGCAGTTCATCAGACATTCCGGTTTTTTCTGCCAGTTCAAAAGCAAAGGATGATCCAGGTTGCCCCAGTTTGAGCGTATAGCTCGGTTTGAGCGCTTTTTTATCAAACAGCATGGCACCATTGATGATATTTGCCGATCGATATGCATAGTCTTTAATATTTGAGTAATGTGTTGTAATGAGACCGAAACATTTGCGCTTAACCAGTTGGTCCAGAACTGCTTCTGCAATAGCTCCTCCCATTTTTGGATCGGAGCCGCTGCCAAATTCATCAATAAGGACAAGTGAGCGTCTGTTGGATTGATCCACAAAATGATTCATGTGCATCAACCTCGAACTGTAGGTACTTAAATCGCCTTCCAGCGATTGCTGATCACCTATGTCTATCATGATTTTTTGAAATACAGACAGTGTCGATTGATCGTTAAGAGGAACCAACAATCCGGACTGGAACATCATTTGAATAAGCCCCATTGCCTTAAGTGCAACTGATTTTCCACCTGCATTGGGACCACTGATTACAAGGATGCGCTCTGTTCCATTTAATTCAAGACTGAATGGTACTGTCGGCTTATCTTGCTCAAGGTTAAGCAAATAAAGTAATGGATGACGCGCCTCTATCAATTTGACTCCCGGCTTTTTGGATATAGAAGGTCGCTTTCCGTCATAGCTTCGAGAGAACATAGCTTTTGCCTGAATGAGGTCGTACCTGACAAGAATTTTTTGCCAGAGCTCAAAGGAGTCCAGATGGGGACGCAATTCGGCACTCAGGGCTTTAAGAATCCGATATATTTCATGCCTCTTTTCAGCGTCAAGTTCAAAAAGCTCGTTATTGACAGAGAGTATTTCTTCTGGTTCAATAAAGACTGTTTTTCCTGTAGATGACTCATCATGTATAACACCTTTAATTTTGCGTTTGCTTTCGGCATTAACACTTAGTACACGCCTGCTATTTTTGACACTTTCATGATTATCCGTAAGAAATCCTTGCTTCTTATACCTTTCAATAGCTAAAGCAAAAACCTTGTTGAGTTCACGCTCTTTGGATGCAATCATCCTAAAGATTCGATTCAATTCTGGCGAAGCGTTAACTTTTATCTTACCCTCTTCTGTAAATATCCTTTCAAAATAGCCCATAAGTGCGGGATCGAGATCAATCTGTTCTTTGATCGCATGCAATAATGGTAATTCCTCAGCTCTATCCTGGTTCTTAAAAAAATCGACAATGCCGGAAATCATCCTGAGGTGATTGTAAATCTTGAGATATTGCTCCGTCTCCAACACATAATCTATGGTAGACAAAAGCTTCAACTCTTCACTGATCGACTGATAATAACCCAATGGAAATTCGTAACCCAAGTCTTTCAATTTGAGATACTCCTGTATCTCATCAAGCATTCTGCTTATCTTATCTTCCCGCGTAAAAGGTCTCAGCTGACTGATGATAGCCTTTGCGGGTGCCCCGAAACAATGCACAGATAAGCTTTCCAGTATCTTACTGAACTCTATTTTCTCATATAAATCATCCGGATATAATTCCATGGCTATTCAGCGTCAATGATTATCTTTATTTCGGAGCGAAGGCCGGGCTTTGGTAATTAATGCTGTAAAGTTAAACAATGCATTACTATAAGACCGGACTCAATACCAATGCTTTTAAACACTTGATCGTTTTAAAAGTTTTCCTTGAGAAAATTTGATTATGGCAGGTAATTCATTTGGACAATTTTTCAGGATAAGCAGCTTTGGCGAATCCCATGGCAAGACGATCGGTGTAGTCATCGACGGGTGTCCTCCCGGCATCCCCTTTGATATGGATTATATTCAATATCAACTTGACCGCAGAAGGCCAGGTCAGTCAGCTATAACAACCCAGAGAAAGGAAGCCGATAAGATAGAGTTACTCTCTGGCGTCTTTGAAGGAAAAACGAGTGGCACACCAATCGCTCTTTTGATCAACAACAATAACCAGAAGTCCAAAGACTATTCACATATTTCAGAAAGTTTCCGTCCATCCCATGCTGACATGAGCTACATGCAGAAATATGGCATACGCGATCACCGAGGTGGAGGTCGTTCATCTGCCCGAGAAACTGTAGCGCGTGTAGCCGCCGGGGCATTAGCCATGTTGATTCTGAAAGCCAAAGGCATCAGCATCCAGGCAGGCGTCACTTCAGTAGGTACTATCAAGCTGGAAAAAAGTCCGGAATCACTGGACTTTAATTTAACAGAAAATAATCCGGTCAGATGTCCGGATCCTGAAATGGCAGAAAAGATGGAAGCCTACATCAAGGAGCTTAAGAAAAAAGGCGATACGGTTGGGGGTACCATCAGTTGTATAATACATAATTGTCCACCAGGATTAGGAGAGCCTGTATTCGACAAACTCCATGCAGATTTAGGAAAAGCTATGCTGAGCATCAATGCCGTCAAAGGCTTTGAATATGGGTCAGGCTTTGAAGGCACCAAAATGCTGGGCTCCCAGCACAATGATACCTGGATTAAAGATGGTGATGATCTTAAAACTCGAACAAATTATTCCGGAGGCATACAAGGAGGGATATCAAACGGTATGCCTATATACTTTAAAGTAGCCTTCAAGCCTGTTGCAACTATTATGAAGGACCAATTATCGGTAAATAAACAAGGTGAATCGGTCACGGTAAGTGGTAAAGGACGCCATGACCCTTGCGTGGTTCCACGAGCGGTTCCAATAGTAGAGGCCATGGCTGCATTGGTTCTGGTGGATCACTTGCTAAGGCAAAGGGCGATAGATGCCTTTATATAATCCAAAGATCAATCTATTGACCTTCGGGCCGAAGCTGTGATATATCACTGGTTAGGTCATCCTTAAACTTGGTCAAGGAACCAAATTCCTTTCTGTAATTGATACCTAGGCCATACTTTTGTTCGTTCTGAAATTGGACCTCATCTTTGTCCCAACGCCCGTATGCTCTTAGTTTCAACCGTCTGTCGGCAGTCAGGTAGTATTCCAGTACAAAATCATGGATAACATAATTGGTAATCGCCGTGGTCGCCTGTTCATTTGGATTAACAAAGCTGGTACCATAATCAAAGCCCCATCGATCATTCTGAAACCGCGGTTTAAAGTGAACTTCGATTTCATCAGGAAGATAGTTGTCCGACTGTGGCGCCCCTTGCAATAAATTGGCATTTTTACTGAAGCCGATTTCAAAATCAATTCCTGATATAAATCCATTTTCAGTCAGGGCCTCCTGGAGGAATCCGGACAGCAAATACGAAAGTTGATTGGAAACAAATTCGCTAAGGGTATTATATGTGGTTTCAACAAAACTTGTTGAAGAGGTAAAAACATTACCAAGTGAACTGGAAGGCAAAAAACTTCTGAACATGATCAAACCCGCTACCTGCTCGTTGAGATCGGCTTCATTTTCTCTCAGGGTGATCATTTTACTGTCAGCATAGGTGCGCAATTCCCCTTGCAGTTCAGGGAAGGAGAGATCAAAGTTTACAATTGGATTATACAATGTCCCTCCCAGCTTCAAGGTCAGGTCTACGCGTGTTCTTTTACGTGCCTGCTGCTCCAGGTTGGCACTTCCGGAAACCAAATACTCTGCCAGTAAGACATTAACAGGAGCACGCAAGTCATCATAGTCAGCTTGCAGGTTTAGATTGGCATTAACAGGATCACCTGTCCAGGTAATTTGACCACCGCTTCGAACTTTGAACGGTTTGGCAACTATACCCCAAGCCGTAAATAGATACTCTCCGCGATCAACGACGTAATCGCCAAAAATATTGAAATTACCATCCCGGGCTATGGTTATCCTAAGGTCACCATTTCCGACCCCTTTAATCACATCGTTGAGACGCTCATCAAAAATAAGGTTAACTTGTGCATCCGTTGTCATCGTAAGATTCATGTCGACATCGACCCCTTCAAGTTTCATTGAATTCACAAAACCAGGGCTATCTTTTTCCTTTTTGATTTCTTCCCTCGGAACAAATTTTATAAAGCTCTCATCTACATCGTAATAACTGTCTTCTATTGGAATATTTAACACAGTACCTTTGCCGGTTACGGCACTGATAACAATATCCGTACTGGAAAAAGGGCCACTGAAATCAACTGATATTTCACCTATGCCCGTACCGTAATATAATTTATTCCCTGTATTATCGGTATCAAGAGCAAGAAATCGATCGGAGGACATGTTTAAATCCGTTCTGAAGTCTCCAAATAAATCATGCCTCAAACCTCCTGTCATTGTAGCTTGGTTACCTAACTTATCATACATACGAACGCCTGTCAAATCAATAAAGTCCTCAGATATCGTAAATGTCTCTGTACCCAGATCCAGCAATGTACCTATGTAGTCAATTCGTGTTTGCCCGCCTATCACATAGGCCGTTCCGTCAAGCTTTATATCATCGGCAGTCCCTCCTACATTCGCCTTGATATTTGCGATACCCTTTGTCTCTGAAATGCCATCATCAATGATAAACTCAAATGTCTCCATGACCATATTGCGTGCCGTGACTTCGCCATTAATGGCTTTGGTTTCCTTATTATATTCAGCATTGAATAATAGCCGAAGGTCATCCTCTACCCTGTTAAGGTTCAAGCTCGCATAGGCTTTGTCGCCATCATCATCCAACCGTACTGATAAAGAACCATAGTCAATACCATTGAGAGTGAACTCAGGGATTCTGACGTCCGCAACAATGGTTGGTTTTTTAAACAAGTTGGCGACACGTGTATAGACTTTCCCTTCGCCGGCAAAATCTATTTTATCATAGTTTATCAAGCCATTGATAAGCAGAAAATCAAAATTATCAAGATTGAATTCGAGGCCAGACTTCTTATAGTCCTGAACAAATATGGTTCGATAGCCATCAGATAATACAAAGTCATTTACCTCAAGATAATCCTTGCCATACAATACGCTGTTTTGTTCATCTATCTCCCAATTGGCGCTGAACATCTGCAGGTTTTTGTTTCCGATATTGATCCTCAGTTTGTCATCTTCAGGTTCTATGTTCAATGTTAGGTCAACATACTGAACTGAATCAAGTACATTTTTGGTTGTAAGGTTTAACTTTACTCTGTCGCCAATCAACTCACTTTTAATGCTTAGAGGCTCATACAGCTTGCTTTCGGTCAAGAGTTTTTCAAGATCAAGAACCAGCTTCGAAATCCTTTTATTATTCGTCAAAGCAAGTCCAAATGCACTGAAGGTGTAATCTTTATAATATGAAGAATCAATCTTTATATTTCCATAAAATTTGCTTTCCGGCAAGTTGATAGCTCCTTCAAAGGTCACACCAACCAAACGAAAATCATTGAGCTTAACTAGTTCCAGATAGTCCTTGGTATCAAATATTTCAAACTTGCAAGCAAAGTCCTGTCTCTTATTCAGATTTTTAACATTCTTCTTAAGCTTGAGTTTCTTTGCCCATTTAGGATGATAATCAATAATATAATTGGAGAATGCCGGAATCAGTTGTCCAAAGTCAAACTTACCATCAATAGAAGCATTCAAAATATCAGATGTCAGCAAAAGGTTACGCGTATTATCATTACCCGGTGCCGAGCTAAAATAAACCTGATTGAAATCAAAAGTCTTTTCTCTAAACTTGATTTCAAAATCATTAAGCTCAGCCGAACCAGCTAGCTCTGCCATACTTATACCTTCCAGACTCAAGTTAAAATTACCCCTTATGTTGGTATAATCTTCAGACAGGTTGATAGCCTTCGGGTTGATGCGGCTGATATAGGCTTCAAAATCAGATTTAAAGTAATTATCGCGTATGGCTATCTGTCCTTCGAAATCGATTTCAACATTTGGATCATTCACTGTAAAATAACCGTCGAATAGATTCTTTTCGAGAATTCCAGATAGCAATACATTGGTGTAGATATATTTTTTATATTCAAAGCTATTGAGGCGTGCTTCAAGATCTGTTTTTACAGTTTCAAGAGTTAAACCCTGACCGTCCTCAATCCGCGCAGAAAGTGTCGCAAGACCAAAATCATCATTTCCTGTCCACCCCTTAAGATCAAAGTTCTGCAAGGCAATTTCACCACTGTATTCAGCCTGGTTGACCCCTGGCTTCGTATTCAGCCTGGTATCCAGAACAACAGCGCCTAGTCGGCTTTCCAGCTTTCCGTAAATGACAAAATCCTTATAAAAGCCCTCTATGTCTCCTGTAAATACAATAGGTCCCAACTTGTAGAATTGCGTGGGTGCACTAAAGCCTGGGATTATTCTGCCCATTGATCTCAAGGAAGTCTCTAGGCGTGAAATGTAAAGATTCACAAGTGCTGTTTCGGGGTCAGTAATATTAGATCCGATAAGCTCCCCTTGGAATTTTACCAGATTATCTATCGTAAGATTTAAATCAGAAGCTGCAAGCTCATCAATAGTCCCAACGATATGCCCTGTAATACCTATTTTCCTTTGGGCATTGATGTTCATAAATCGAGACCCCTGAAGCTCTGGAATAAAATAAGCCAAATCAGTCATAGCCAATTTGGTGCCTTCCATCCTCCCTTCAATCCTTACATCCTTGGTGAAGTTTCGGAAATCCTGGAGAGAATCATAATTAAATATTATCTTTTCTCGGATAACACTTTTGTCCGTTTGCAAGTCGAGTCCCACAAGTTGAAGCTTCTCCTTGTTCAATTCAAAACTATCTACTTGCAAATCCGACAGCACAAGACCATTATGTTCCTCCATCGACATCGACTCAATAGATGCTTTAATATCCATACTGGGATTGATCTTGAGTTCCGAGACGACAAGGTTCAGATCGGATACATCCAGGTTATCTACATCAAGGCTGCCTGTTAATTGTTTATCAACAAGGCTGTCGGATTTGATGCGCTGAAAGGCTCCTTGGTTGATCTCGACGATCCCAACTATCAAATTCATGACGGATTTTTTACCCCTTATAGAGTCTTTATTTGTTGCATTACCAATTTCTTCTGGTTTGATCCGTCTTGGTTGAGCTGAGCCGAGTTCCAGTATTGCGCATTCAGGCCTCAATAAGGAGACGCTGTGCAGTTCAATAGAATTACTGTTGAAATCCAGGTTCTTTACACCTATATGCCCTTCTTTTAAGCTTGCAAAAAATGACTTGCCATTTCTGTCGTCTTCAATATCAAGACGGAGGTTTCTCAAGTTTATATTTTGCAGCATAAGATCAATGGGCAGACCCCGTGAATTCCTTTTCGGCTGCTTTCCTTCTAAAAGACGATCCAGCAGTACATTAAGATTACTCATTTCGGCATCTTCTGCTGTATGTATGTTAATCCTTGCTTCAAAAATATTGAGATCTTTCAAGTGTAATTTTCTGCGTAACAAACTGACAATATTCTGTTCCAGGCTTGTTGAAAATTCACCGATATAGACCAATGTATCAGAAGGTTGTTCTACTTCAGAAACAAGCATATGTTTGAGCACCAGACCTTTGAATATAGAAAAGTCAACTTCAGAAATTTTTACCGTGGCTCCAGTCTGATCTGACAATGAATTTCCAATTTTATTCACTATCAGTTTCTGGACAGGTCCCAAATGGATTATGCCCGGGATGGCAAGAAGAAGAATGATAAAATACAGTGGTATCCTCAGCAGCCTGCCACTAAGGGTTTGCTTTTTGCCTGCTTTTATATTATCTTTTACTTTCTCTTCCACTGACAAGATTTATCTATGCATATAACTGCATTAAAGGCAATTTATATGCGACTACAAGCTGTTTAATTATTATTTAACAGAAGCTTTTAAAGCTTCATGTAATTCTATCACTTCTTTTGCTTCTTTAACATCGTGAACTCTCAATATTTGAGCACCATTTTGCAAAGCTACCATATGCAAGGCAGAACTCCCATTTAAAGCTTCACTTGCTGTAGTTCCCAGGGTTTTATAAATCATTGACTTCCTGCTGATACCGACAAGTAATCCGGCGTCAAAAATCGAAAAAGCTGAAAGCCTGGAAAGCATTTGAAAGTTATGTTCTATAGTTTTAGCAAAGCCAAAACCCGGATCAATTATGACATCATTAACACCAGCCTTTTTAAGGCAGTCAAGTTTTATCGCTAAGAAGTCAAGCACTTCAAATACTACATCATTGTACTCTGCCTGAGACTTCATCGTATAGGGCATGCCTTTCATATGCATAAGTATATATGGCAGTTTATATTTAGCAGCAAAATCAGGTAATTCCGGATCCTGTGACCAGGCTGTTATATCATTGATAATGAATGAACCCGTCTTGAGAACTTCTTTCATGACGGCTGTCCGGTAAGTATCAATACTCAAGATAAGCTCGGGAAAAGCATCTCGAAGAGCTGATACGATGGGCATAAGCCTATCAAGTTCTTCGGTTACAGAAAGCATTTCAGCTCCTGGCCTTGACGAAAAGGCTCCTAAATCAATGATTGAAGCGCCATCCTGCAACATCGATGCCACTATTTGACAAACCTCCTCTGCATGGATTTTTCGTGATTCTGCATAAAATGAATCAGGGGTAATGTTGACAATACCCATTATTTTTGGTTTGTCAAAAACCAAGAGCTGTCCGCCTACGTTAATAGATTTCAAATTAAATACTGATTTGTGGTGTAATCTGCCTGCAATAGACGTAATATTACACTAAAATACATCGGTAATAACCACTATTTTGTGGCCATCAATATACTGCAAAAATATCGCCGAATAAACAGCCTCTTGTTGCTGGCTTTTTTCGTCCAGGTATTCCTCGGACAGAGCCTGCATATTATCCTAGAGCATCATGACACACACCAATGTCATCTTGAAGGCGGCGAGTCTCATTACCACAGTGATAATGCAGATCACAGGCATTGTGCGATATGCAGTTTCAAACTCGACTCTCTCAAAGAATTTGCGGATTCTGAGGCTCAAGACCAAAGCTCGTTAGAAAAGAGAACAGACCTCAAGAGAATCAGAAGACTCGCATCTAAAACCCTTGAATGGGACAAGTCTCCACGCGCTCCCCCGGTGAAATAAAACTGATTCAACAGTATTCCTATTCCAGGAACTGATTTATTATTTCACCAAAAAAATATTTAAAATGAAAAGTTTTAAAGCTTTATTATATATCAGTACAATCATGGGTATTGTCATGACGACATCTTGCAGCGATGATGACCCTATTATAGAAAACGAAGAAGAGTTGATAACTACGGTAATTTATCGCATGTCACCTGTTGGCGGAGGATCAGATGTAGAATTCCAGTTTAGTGATCCAGATGGAGATGGCGGTGAAGCACCAACAATATCTTCTGAAGCTCTAGCTGCAAATACCGCTTATACGGGCAGTCTTATCTTTCTGGATGAATCTGGGGAAGAAACTGAAGACATCACAGAAGAAATAGAAGAAGAAGATGAAGAACATCAAGTGTTTTATGTCGTAACTGGAAACTCTCTTCAAATATCTTATAATGATATGGATGAGGATGGTAACCCTATTGGACTATCAACAACAGTTAACGCCACCGATTCAGGTACAGGAAATCTAACCATCATTCTAAGGCATGAACCTATTAAGACGAATTCAGGTGTAGCTGATGGTGATCCTACAAATGCCGAAGGTGAAACAGATATTGAAGTCACATTCAATTACACAGTAGAATAGATTATTGATGAAAATCCTTCTGACGGGATTATTTTTAAATTTAGTGCATCTATTGGGAGCCCAGAATTGTGATATCACTTTACAAGGTGTAATCAAGGACAAGGCTACGGGCATTAGATTGGCATATTCAACAGTTTACCTGGAGGAAAGCGATGCGCTTTTTATTGCGGATTCGACAGGCATGTTCAAAATTGAATCGCAATGTCCAGGTGAAAAACATTTGAATATCAGGCATCTGGCCTGTGATCCCGTCAGGATTTTCTTTACCCTAGAGAAAGATAGTTTCATTGTCATCGAAATGGAGCATCATATAGAATTGCTTGATGAAATTCAAATCCAAGGAAGAAGAGGTGAAAGCGCAACGGAACACAGCAGTTCGGTAGGCCGCCGTGAAATAGAGTCCTCCAGTCATCAGAGTTTGGCCGAACTCTCCTCTAATATTGTTGGCGTATCTGTGCTAAAAAATGGAACCAGCTCTGCCAAACCTATCGTCAATGGATTATATGGCAATCGATTAAGTATCATGAACAACGGCCTTATTCAGTCAGGTCAACAATGGGGCAATGATCATGCACCGGAAATTGATCCCTTTGTAGCAAGACAGATAAGTGTTGTCAAAGGAGCTTCATCCCTGGCTTATATGGGAAATAACCTGGGAAGCGTAGTTGTCGTTGACGCAGGTCCAGTAACAAATGATCCTCATCTTCAGGGGCAAGTCAATTATATATTTAACACTAATGGAAGAGCTCATACACTCAATAGTGCCTTTGAGAAAAACGAAGGCAGTCTTTCCTGGCGTCTGAAGACAAGTTTGAAACATTCCGGAGATGCGACAGCACCTGACTATTACTTAAAAAATACAGGACGAAGGGAATATAATGCATCACTGCAGCTTGACCATAAGTTTTCGGAATTTTGGAATTCAAGCTTGTTTGTAAGTAGCTATAATGCAGAACTGGGCATATTGCGCGGATCACACATTGGAAATCTTACAGATCTGGAGACAGCAATTGGCAGTGAACGTCCCTTTTATACAGAAGACAATTTTACAGATTCGATAGCATCTCCCAGACAGGATGTCAACCATCACCTTATCCGATTAAAATCCATCTACTTTTTCAATTCTGAAGATTTTGTAGAACTCAGTTATGGTATTCAATTAAATGAAAGGAAGGAATTCGATGTTAGAAGAAGTGGAAGAAGCGACAATCCTACTCTCAGTCTTAAGCAATATGCCCACTACACCGAAACGCGCATAGAGAAAAATGTGGCAAATGGCTGGAGAGCCAAAGCAGGCCTTCAATTTCAGTTTATAGATAATGACAATCAAGCTGGTACTGGTATCTTACCTTTAATACCCAATTACAGATCCAGGCAGCCAGGCGCTTTTTTAATTTTCCAACAAGAAAAAGCAAAGCTAAATTTAGAATTTGGCACCAGGATAGATCTCAAATCCTATGATGTCAGAAGCATTTCTCAAAGTCTACCCCGTGAGGTAATCAGAACTGAACATGAATTTTTCAATTTTGGTATTTCTGCCGGCATTAAAAGAGCATGGAGTCCTTCCATAAAATCTGCGCTGAATGCAGGACTTACTATGAGAGCTCCCGAAATAAACGAATTGTACAGCATGGGCTTGCATCAGGGTGTTAGCGGAATCGAGGAAGGATCAAACACGCTTGATTCTGAGAAATCAGCAAAGTTGACGCTGAATACAGACTGGTATATCAACGAAAGAGTTTTTCTCCAGGCTCTTGGGTACTATCAGTATATTACTGATTACATTTTTCTTGCTCCACAAGAAGAATTCAGGTTAACAATCAGAGGAGCATTCCCGGTTTTTAAATATGAACAAACCAATGCGCGGATTTGGGGAACTGACTTTCTAGGTTCTTACGAAATAAGTGATCAATTAAAGTACACCGTAAAATACGCTATCGTCAGAATCAACGATCGCTCAACAGGTTTTGGCATAATAAACACCCCGGCAGATAATATTAGCAATCTATTACGTTATGAAGCCTACAGAAATGATAGGGGCGACAGTTTCTTTTTACAGGTAGCATGGCAATATGTATTGCGCCAATCGCGTGTTGCTGAGGCCTTTGATTTTCTTGAAGCCCCTGAAGATTACAGTTTAATAAACTTAAGAGCGGGTATAGATTTCCACCTTGATCAAGGCATTATGGAATTTGAAATATATGGTGATAATATTCTTAATACGAGGTATAGAGATTATCTCAACCGCTTAAGATATTACGCCGATGATCTGGGAATTAATTTTGGAATCCGCCTGAACTGGAAATGGGGGAATTAATGAATAACTGGGTTTTCAAGTTTTTCTGCAATAGACCTAAAACCCCTTCCTCGGGCAAGATCACCAGCCGTTGAACCGGAACTGTCTTTCAATATGTGGTCAGCACCAAAATCAATCAGAAGACCTACGAGATCTGCATGACCAAAACTAGCGGCAAACATGAGTGCGGTAAAATTATTAAATCCAGTAATGTTAGGATCTGCACCAGCGTCAAGCAGAAGCTTTGCAATAGTTGTATGCCCTTTAAAACTTACTCCCATCAATGCGGTATTGCCAGCCCTATCTTGTTTATTAACATCGGGACCATAGCTTAATAAGCAAGCTGTAATCTCTTCATTAGCCGTATAGCTGGACCATATCAGTGGCGTAAAACCTTTCTCATCCTGAGAGTTTAAAATCTCTGGGTTGTCATCTAATAGCTTTTTTAATGCTTCCAGATCACCCGCTCTTATAAGATCAAAACAATTCATTGACCTAAGATAATAAAGCTTTAACACTTTAAAACCCAATGAATATACTCTCAAGCATTGAGTAACAGAATTTCAGTTTTTAACATATTATTATTACCTTTAATATGAAAACTATTGGCATGGTCAAATAGCAGGATTTTGTTTTTCTATTTTGGCAATAAAAACTAATTTCACACAGTTTTCAATTACAACAAATAACCAAAACAGAATTGAAAAAAAAGGAGTCTCTTGTAGTGAAGCTCATTATTGGTCTGTGGCTGATATTCAGCTGCATTTTCGTTTACAATTTTTTCTTTGAAGAAGATAAAGCCGACAGCACGCAATCGCTTTCTGTTGTACCAGTGCCTGAAAAGCTTTTTGGTTTTGAAAAAGATGACTATGTATTTGAAACACATAGTCTTGACCCCGATAAAAGTCTGGGAGAACTGCTGGTCTATCAGGGCATTTCCTGGGATTCTATTCTGAAGCTGGACAAGATATCTGAGGAGATTTTCAGCATCCGAAGATTTAGAGCTAAAAAGCCGTTTACACTGGTCAAAGAGGATTCCTGTTCTTCACCTACCTGTCTTATTTACGAACCCAACAAACTGAGTTATATTAAATATCATCTAAAGGATAAGGTAGACGTTGATATCGTTCGAAAAAATTATGAGCTGTGCGAAGAAAGTGCATCGGGAGAAATAAAATCCTCACTCTGGATGGCTATGAAAGATGCCGAGATAGGGTTTGACCTCATCAACCAGATGGAGGATGCCATGGCCTCAGATGTTGATTTTTATCACACCTATGAAGGAGATCAGTTCAAGCTGGTTTATGAAAGAAAATATATCGATGGTGAACCTGTTGGCTATGGGGATATTCTCGCTGCTTCCTACAAAGACAGAAATGGAGAGAGCTTTGCCGTCTATTATGAAAATGAAAATTATTCAGGCTTCTATGATCTGAAAGGACAACCCGCTAAAAAGACATTCCTGAGATCTCCTGTCAAGCGTTCATATATAAGTTCAGGATATAATCCACGACGGTTTCATCCTATTAAAAAAAGACGTATTCCACACCTTGGCACCGATTACGCGGCTCCTACAGGTACCCCTATTTATGCTGTAGCAAATGGAGTTATAGAGCAGCTGGGATATACAAAAGGCAATGGCAAATACATTAAGATCAAACATGACGAGGTATATAAAACACAATACCTACATATGAGCAGATTTGCTAAAGGCATGAAGAAAGGTGTTCCTGTTCAACAGGAACAGGTCATTGGATATGTAGGGCAAACTGGCTTGGCTACAGGTCCACATGTTTGTTTCCGCTTCTGGAAGAACGGTCGACAAGTAAATCACCTCAAGGAAAACTTCCCTCCAAAAGATCCACTCCCTCAGGAGGAAATGCCAGAATTCTTCCGGCAGAGAGATATTCTGATTGCTAAACTGGACCAGGTCCCTTACCCGGGTGAAGAAGAGGCTCATCGCAGCCAGCTGGTTATGACTGAAATTCCTTAGTCCACCAGTTTAAGCGTAAAGCTGAAGGTAGATCCCAGACCAGATGTGGATCGAACGGTGATCTTTTGTTTATGCGCTTCCATGATATGTTTAACTATGGACAAGCCCAGGCCTGAACCGCCTACATTCCTTGAACGGCTTTTATCGGCACGATAAAATCGGTCAAATACGTGTTTCAGGTGTTCTTCAATAATACCGACACCATTATCAGAAACTTCTGTCAGAACCAGTTCATCCATATCGTAAAAACTCACTTTAGTGATACCACCCTCTTTACCATATTTAATCGAGTTGATAATTAGATTAACGAGCACCTGCCTGATCTTTTCCCGATCCGCTTCAACCATGAATGGCTTGTCGGCACCGGGCTTGAAGAGCAGCTTAATGGCTTTTTCATTGGCAATGATTTCAAGGTCTCTGAAAACTTCTGACACCAATTCTTTCAGATCAAATTCTACAATGTACAGTTCTTCGGATTCTGATTCGAGCTTATTGATCATTTCCAGATCTTCGACGATCATCTGCAAACGCTCTACATTGGAAGCAGCTCGTTCAATGTACTTCCTGTTGATGCTTTCATCATATAAGCCGCCATCAAGAAGAGTATGTAAATAACCTTGAATAGAAAAGATCGGGGTTTTAAGCTCATGCGATATATCACCTACAAATTTTTTCCTGTAATCCTCCAGCGACTTGAGGTATGATATCTCTTCTTCTGCAGCTTCAGCCCATTCTGTCACCTTATCGTTGACATCTTCCAGTGTCGTATTTGTGCTATTAAGCCCAGGAGCATCCTTCAAGGAGTCTTTGGATTCGCTGATGACTTTATAAACCAACTTAATCCTTCTGAATATAAACCGTTCAAGGAAAAATCGAACAACTGCAAAACTGACAAGGAAGCTAAGAAATGCATAGAAAACAACAGGGAATAATGGAAGCCTGTAGTCTATGAAAAAGATGTATATAAATAATATGAGAGTTATATGAATACTCCATATCAAGATAGAAATGACAAAGGTTACCTGCCGTATTGTTAGATTCTTAAACAAGCTGGATAATTATATTGCTGTAGGACGAAGTTAATACAATATTGCCGGCTGCCTTGAACTCAATAGGTGAATTTGTATCCTACCCCCTTGATGGTCTGAATAAAATGATTGCCTATCTTTTCTCTAAGCTTCCTGATATGAACATCTATAGTCCTGTCTCCAACTATGACATCATTACCCCAGACCTTTTGAAGGATTTCTGCTCTTTTGAATACTTTACCAGGTTTGCTTGTCAGGAGAGCCAACAGCTCAAATTCTTTCTTAGCCAAGGGTATCTCTTCACCATGGATGTCAATAGTAAATGATTCCAGATCTATGCTTAAGTCTCCAAATTCAAGTACTTCTTTGCTAGCCTTCTCGTTAAACTTGGGGTGTCTTCTGAGAAGAGCCCTGACGCGGCTCTTCAGAACATTTGGCTTGATAGGCTTATTAATGAAATCATCACCACCGTTATCCAAAGCTGATATCTGTGTGAATGTTTCTGAACGTGCTGTAAGAAAGGCGATAATGGTATTTTTGAATCCTGGCTCAGAACGCAATTTTTCGCACAACTCAATACCGTCCATTCTGGGCATCATAATATCCAGCAGAATAAGATCTGGCTTGAAATTAACCGCTTTTTCATAGCCTTCAAGACCATCAAAAGCCTTTTCCAGCTGATAACCTTCCTTGTCAAGATTATATTCGAGGAATTCAACGATATCCGCTTCATCCTCTACTATCAATATCCTTGCCCTGGTTTCCATTTCAATAATTTGCTGTAAAGTGAATAATATGATCTGAGTATATCAGGTCTGCTTATATTATGTTTTTGTTAAATATATCTTACCTAATCATATTTCATCTTATTGACCCGGGCTTCCAGTGCTATGAGTGAGTCCCTGATCTCCTTGTGTATCGTCAAATATTTTTCCGGTTGCTTCTCCAGATTTGCAATATCGGCTTCAATCAGATTAAGATCAACATTATGTATGGCTTCAATCTGAGTCCTGAAAACGGTGATAAAACTGTCCTTCTGATCCGGTTCTATTTTTTTCAATGCCTCAGATGCGACATACATATCCTCCATAACCACCTGCAGTTTGTTAATGTCGTAGTTCAAAACTTCAATCTTTTTTTCCTTGCAGGAAAGCAGGACACATAAGCAGATTAAAGATGTTTTAATTGCCTTCATAATACTTTCTTACTCGTTTGGGAAAAAAAAGTTTATATACAGCTGCATTATCAAAATAGAATTCAGACCATTCCTCGGCTGTTGACTTGATACAAACGATGCCGCATGTAGGTACATTATCAATCCAGTCATCCGTGAACCTGTTGGCAAAATATGTTAACAAAGGGTTGTGGCTGAAAAATGCCGGCAAACTTACCTCTTCGTCTAAATTATGAATGCAATCCAGCCAATCCTCTTCAGATCCGAAGTAGAGTTCTGTTTCTTTCCAAATTCTATCTTCTGCGATATCAAATTCAGAAGCGAAATATTCTGCTGTTGTCCAGGCCCTTGCTGCCGGACTCGAAATTATATTGGAAGGTATAATTGTCTGGCTTCTCAAAAAGGAAGCCATAAACGGTGCATCCCTCAATCCCCTTTGATTAAGAGGTCTTTCCAGATCAGGAAGATGAGGATATTCCCAGGACGATTTGGCATGTCGTATCAGTAAAACTTCTTTCATCCTTAAAGTGATTCAACAAGTTACACAATATTTTGTAGTAATATCAGGCATTTGCACCTATACCCCAATATGTTTTATCTTTGCAGATTAGGGCGTGTTTTATCCCCAAAAATCTGAGTATTATAAAATTTTGGAAAAAAACAGAAGACAGATAAAACTTAAGATAAAAGATCTCATCGATGAACTCGATCCATCCTTGATCAATGCTTTTATTGTTCAATATGCAAGCCATGACAAGAGCTTTGAAATGGCTTTCAAAGCACACTTCATCTCAAACATCAAAGAAACTGCAGACGAAAGGGAAAAATACAGGCGACTTCTTGATGAGATGATCAAACCTAAAAATGCCTATAATACCATCAATGCCTCCCAGAAAAAGGTAATTTCCATTGTATTTCGTGATTTGCTTTTGCAAATGAATGATCTGCTCAGCACAGATAACTATACCGAAGCCTATTATCTGGGTAAAGAATGTCTCGACAAAATGGCTTACCTCAAGAACCGATACAGATCATGGGACAATACCATTGAAGCTTGCCGGGTTAATATCCTGAAGGGTATTGAACTGATTCTGGAAGAAGAACTGGCACCGGTATTCAGGAAAAATATGGAAGATGAGTTGAAGGATTTGGCTTCACGGTCCTATTATATTCCAGGAGAGTACAATTTGCTTGAAGTACTTAACGGTCAGAATGTTCTTATAAGAGAAGAAAAAAAACAATTCATTGAAGACCTGATCGGAAAGTCGGATAAATCCGGCAATATCCACAATACTCTTAAAACGATCATCCAGTTAAGCCACCCTTTCCCTGACCTGGCCTCTGAAATAATGATGGAATACAGCCACGATCATGTCTTTGAGGCCATTAAAGCGCTTATTGGCGATGGAAAATTTAACATCGTTGACTTTTATATAGATAATCAGGAAGTAGAGTTTTGCTTCAATAAGGAATTGTTAAATGTGTTCAAATGGATTGAGAAAGATGAGCATAGCGAAATCAGTAAAGCCCTCAACACCTTCCCGAATGAAAAATACAGCATTATCGAATTAAAACTTCTTGCCGAAGCATTACCCGAAATATATCTCAGGAAAGAATCAGAAAAAATCAGTGCCTGGGTAGAAAGCCTGCCTTTTGGCCTGGCCTCTTCGATTTATGCTCGGGCCAATAAAAATGAAAAGCTGATAGAAATGCTTTATGAAAAAGATGACGTAGAATGGCTTAAGGTCTATGACAAGACATTAATAGACAGAGATTTTATGGACGATATCCAGGATCTGTATAACACTCTTGTCATAAATTATATGACCAACCATATCGGTAAAAAGACGCGTGAATACCTTGACAAAATACATCAGCATCTATCTGCCATCGAAGAATCCGGCATCTATGATAAGCTCTACAATAAAATAAGTGATCAGTTTGATCACAGAATATCCCTGAGTGAGTAATATGGTAAAAGCAATAGTCTTTGATTTTGATGGTGTTATTGTGGACAGCATGGATGCCCACTTCAGGACCTGGCAACGTCTGGCTTATTTTTTGGGCTATGAACTAGACCCGGCACTTAAGGATCAAATGCGTGGCAAAGCCCGCCCTGATTCTCTGCAGTTGGTGCTTGAAGCCGGTCATATAGAAGCCAGCGATGATCAAAAGTCCTTTTATGCGCAGATGAAGGATGCGTGGTTTAAACTTGAGATCGAAAAGATGAGCCGTAATGATGTATTACCTGGCGTTATCAGCCTGTTGGAAGAGCTTAAAAATTCAGATATTAAAACGGCTGTCGCATCGTCAAGCAGAAATGCGGGCACAATTTTAAATCAGCTGAAGATGGAAGATTATTTTGATGTAATTGTTGATGCCACCACAATAGTGAATGGAAAACCTGACCCGGCTGTTTTTATTGAAACTCTTTCCTTGCTGGATAACAAAGCACAGGACACTGTCGTTATTGAAGATGGAATCCTGGGTATTGTAGCAGCAAAAAAAATTGGCTGTTATTGCATCGGAGTTGGGCCGGACAAAAGACTGGCTGAAAAAGCAGATTACCACATTGAATACCTGAGTAATATAAGCCTTCTTGAAATTCAATCACTGGCCTAGTCATCACACTGAATTATTCATTATCGCGCTTAGCCTGTTTGAAACTTCAACTTGAAATCTTAATTTCGCTAAGCACATCTCTGAAGATAATCCCAAGGTTTCAAAAAAAAGATATGTTTGATTTTTAAAGCATAGATAATTTAGTGCAATGAGAGTTTTTTATATCCCAATATTCATGATTTTTTCTCTGGTCGCCTTTGGGCAGAGCGAGGCCGCCAAAGTAAAATTCGATCTCGTCCTAGAACGTGTAGATGCCTTTTCATCGAACGATAGAATCGAGGATATTTATGTCAATGAAGATATGCTATGGTTTGGAGGTAAAGAAGGCGTAAGCAGCTTTAACAACAGCTCTTCGACCGTTGCCAAGGTACTCAGTGAAGAAAATGCTGTTGCCGTGAAGGTTTCTAGACAGGGAGATGTGTACTCCGCTTTCAAAAACAATAAGATTTATCACAACGACGCACTATTCTATCATATCCAGCAACCCGGCATCATAATAAACGATATTGAAATTTTCAGGGGTAAGCTTTGGGTTGCTACCAATGATGGACTTCATGTTTATGGCCTTCGCTCCGGCAGGCAGTTACAGGTCTATAAAACCAGCAATTCGAAACTCAAGTCAGATCAGATAAACTTCGTCAAGCATTTTAAAACCCTGGATAATCTTTGGATAGGGACTGCGTCCGGAGTCAATGAAATGTACGATTCAGACAAATGGCGCAAAACCGATTTTACCGATGAAAGCTTCATAGCTGTTACAGAGAGTATTGACGGATTATGGCTCTTAAGTGATAAAGAATTGCACCTGGTCTATGAAGATTATGGAAAGGCCCGGTTCCAGCCTCAAGGACTTAAGCAGGGATTATTCAAAGGCAAGGTAAATGATCTCGCTCTTGATATGGAGGATAACCTTTACGTTGCATCTGATATACTTACAAGATATAATCCCTATTCGGACAGGCTGGATCAATATGGTGAAAGCCTGGGATTGGTTGCCAGTAAATGCTTATCCCTCGCGAGTGATAACAAGGGTGCCTTATGGCTTGGTACAGAAAACGCCGGACTCTTCAGAATCTACAAAGACTCCGTAGACATCAATGAGATGATCATCACTACCATACTTGAAAATCCAATCAGCTGTCCGGGTTCCATGGATGGGTCTATCCGGATTGAAGTCAGCGGCGGTCAGCCTCCTTATAAATATATCTGGGAAAGGGTAAGGCTGAAAGGAGAGTCGAATCCGAAAAACTTAAAATCCGGAAATTACAAGGTTACCGTTGAAGATGACTTTGGAACCAGAAAGTCAGCCAGTATCAAAATTAATGAACCGAAACAGCTCAAATTGAATATAAGCCGTATTGAAGGAATCTCCCAAAGCGGCAGACGGGACGGGATAGCTGAAATTGATCCAGTCGGCGGTACGCCACCTTATGAAGTCTTGTGGGGCAATGGTGAAGAAGGCCTGGTAGCTGAAAAACTGAATTTTGGATTCAGTTATCTTACGGTCACAGACAGGAATGGCTGCTCCATCGTTGAATCAGTCAAGATCCCCAAACCTAAAATCTTGCCCGACCTGGATATCGCAAAAATAAAGGTGGGGCAAACGCTCCAGATTGATAATCTTTTCTTCCAGGCCGACAGTTCGACCATAACTGATCTGTCTTTCGAAGTTCTTGAGGAAGTGTTTGAATTTATGGATGGTCATCCAAGGGTACATATCGAAATTGGAGGACACACTAACAACATACCACCCGACGAATATTGCGACAGACTTTCTACTGCAAGGGCTAAGGCTGTCGCCAACTTTCTATATCAAAAAGGCATAGAGCAATCTCGCATCAGTTACAAAGGCTATGGCAAACGTAACCCTATAGCATCCAATAGGTCGGCTGCTGGGCGAAGAAAAAATCAGCGGGTAGAAATTAAAATTTTACGGGTAGCCGGTTAAGGAAGATCGCCATACTAGCTCAGGGACGCTTTAGACCAGTTGAGCTGTCTAGGAGTCATTCCTGAATTTTGCTTTTCGTTTTTCAAGAAATGCATTTACTCCTTCTGTACTCTCATCAGAGCCAATGGTTTCCCCAAAACGGTCAGCCTCTTTCATGAAGCCGTTTGCATTTTTGTCAAAATAGGCATTGACCAATTCTATGGTGCGTGCGATGGCGAGTGGTCCCTTTGAAGATATCTTATTAATAAGCGACCTTGCCGCAGCCAACAGCCCTTCTTGATCTACTATATGTGTAATCAAGCCATATTCAAGTGCTTTTTCAGCACTAATGATATCTGCAGTCAGCAGCAATTCCATAGCTCTGCCTTTGCCTATCAATTGAATCAGCCTTTGCGTTCCACCATATCCCGGCACCAATCCAAGATTGACTTCAGGCTGCCCAAAACGTGCATTCGTAGAAGCTATACGCATATGGCAAGACATAGCCAGCTCATTTCCTCCGCCCAGTGAAAAGCCATTAATAGCGGCAATAACAGGTATGGGGCAGCTCTCAATACTGTTATACACCTTATGCCCTTTCCTTGAAATCTCACAGCCTGCTTGCTTATCCAGGTTTTTGAATTGAGTGATGTCTGCTCCAGCAACAAATGCTTTTTCGCCACTCCCCGTGATAATGACTCCTTTGAGAGACTGAAAGTCTAGATGATCGTTGAATAACCAACCCAATTCAGTCATAACATCGTCATTTATAGCGTTTAGAGCTTTTGGGCGGTTAATCGTCACCAGGGCTATACCATCTTCTATGTCTAACAGGATATTCTTCAGTTCCATCTTCTATGCTTTCAATTTATTCAGAAAGGCCTCGATTGACTCGTTTACATCAGGGCTTATTTTCCAAAAATAGGCGATTGGCAGGTAAATGAGGGAAACAAGCAGTCCTTTTATTAAAATATTTATCAGAGGGTGAAATCCAAAATCAATGACAAAATAGAGTGAAAACAGAATAACAAACAGAGCAAGCGTCTTCGTTGTCCCATAGGTGAATGGCAGCATAGAGAATCTTCTCCATATAAATCCTAGCTTAAGCAGATTGAATAAGAGAATAGACAGCGATGTTGCCATAGCGGCACCACTTATACCCTGTGAGCTTATCAAATTATAATTGAGTAATATATTCGCAGTAGCAAGGAAGAGCAGAAATAAAAGATTATACCTGTATAGCTTTGAGAATCCAATAATGTATGAGTTTACACTTGTAAGCATGTCAATCAGTTTGGCCATACCCAATAAAAGAAAAATGATTCTTACATGTGGAAAGCTATCCGGGTCCGATGATATGGCAACCAGGTCATCAAGGCAATACCAGATCCCGATAAAAATAAAAGCGCCTGCGAGGAATAGGTTATTGGATGCTTTTTGATAAATCATTTTGATTTCACGGGTATTCCCATCCTTCCATGCCTTTGAAATGATGGGAGAAGCGATCGCGTTGAGCGATCGCGTTGGCATCTCAATGAAGTTGGCTATAAAAAATGCCTTGATGTAATAACTGTTAAAGCTCGTTGAACCCAGCAGAATGGGGATCATCACAGAATCAATACGCATGGCGATAGTATTGCCCAGCTGATTCAGAATTCCATAAAAAGCAAAACTACTAAGCTCTGAATATCTGAATGCCTTTCCAGGAGGGCGTATCATTCCAAAATGAAAAGCATCCAGTGACACCAGGTAAAATGACAATATGACAATAGTGAGTGCAAAAAAAGCGATGATTGCCCATGAGAATCCATAGATAGTCCAGTCGTACCAGGCATAAAGCAATATGATAATTGGCAGATACACTTTATAGCCGAATTGAGTGACCAGGTTAGGCACTACAATACGCAATCGATTCGAAGCGTGGGCAGTTAAAAACCTCTGGAGGACCAATAACAAGACGAGCGAGAGTATGAAAAACTCATACTCCTGGAAGAGCTCGTAATTCATGTCTCCCTTGATGAGGAATTTATAAAAATAGGGTGTTAGCCCATGCCACATCAAAAGAAATACGATGAAAGCAAGACCCAGCAGCAAGAGTATCAAGCTGAGAAAGCCATTGTACTTCCTGGAATCACTCTCAGAATAGATCGGATAGAACTTGATAATCAGTGAAAGTATGCCCAAACTGGCAAGTGGCAGCAACAAGCTGGCTGTACTAAATAGCCAATGAGCATAACCATAGATTTCATCATTGGAGGAGTAAACAAACAGCACGGCAAGGGCACCTACCAGGGCGCCACCATAATTGACAAGTAATGTTTTGCTACCCTGCCTTCTAATTATCCCCATGCATACAGTTTGTTTGGATACAGCATGCTTGAAAGATACAGCACCAATAATACATTATTGGAATTTGGCTTTATTTTTTTTGGCCCAGGAATCTCTCAAACCAATCGTCAGATTAAAAACGGGACAACCAGGACTCGAGTCTTTATCCTTTATATAATAGCCCTTACGCATGAATTGCAAAGGCTCCGTCTCACCGACCGTCAAAAGATACTTTTCAGCCTTCGCCCCATCATTCACAATCAAAGATTCCTTGTTATAAAATTCAATGAAATCCTTGTCTTCATGGCCCAGAGGATTCGGGTCGGTAAACAAACGATCATAGTTCCTGAGTTCAACAGCTACAGAACTGCGGGCATCGACCCAATGAATGGTTCCTTTTACCTTTATACCCGAGATGTCTTTGCCACTCTTGCTGTCCGGAGCATAGACACAATGTACTTCGGTAATATTTCCTTCCTCATCTGTTTTATAGGATTCCGCTTTAACTATATACGCACCTTTGAGTCTCACATGCTTTTCCGGTGCCAGTCTAAAATATTTCTTTGGGGGGTCTATCATAAAATCTCCCCTTTCAATCCATAACTCCCTTGAAAAACTCATATCATGCGAACCTGCAGATTCATCTTCCGGATTGTTTACACTTATCAAAGTTTCCGATTGATGTTCAGGATAATTGCTTATTATCAGTTTTATTGGGTCGGTTACCACCATTACCCGCGTCGCTACCGCATTAAGGTCATCCCTTACAATAGATTCGAGAAGTTCCATTTCTATAAGATTGTCACGCTTGGCCACACCCGTTATATCACAAAACCTCCTGATGCTTTTAGGCAAAAAGCCTCTTCTTCTCATTCCCGACAGAGTAGACATCCTTGGATCATCCCATCCATTGACATAATTTTCTTCAACCAATTTCAGCAGCCTTCTCTTCGAAGTTATCATATAGGCCACATTCATCCGGGCAAACTCAATCTGCCTCGAAGGAAATATTTCGAGTTTTTCTATCAACCAGTTGTATAGCGGCCTGTGATGAATAAACTCCAGCGAGCATAAACTGTGAGTGATACCTTCAATAGAATCGGACTGCCCATGAGCAAAATCGTACATGGGATATATACACCATTTATCCCCTGTATTATGATGGCTTGCATGCTTGATCCTGTAAATCACTGGATCTCTCATCAGCATATTATTTGAAGACATATCAACCTTGGCCCTAAGTACCATGCTGCCATCCTCGAACTCTCCTGCTCTCATCCTGCGAAATAAATCAAGGCTTTCTTCAACAGGTCTCTCTCTAAAAGGGCTATTGGTGCCGGGCCTTGTAGGTGTTCCCTTCATCTCCGCAATTTCTTCAGGACTACTGGAATCAACATAGGCCAAGCTTTTGGAGATAAGTTTTTCTGCATAGTCGTACAGCTGTTCAAAATAATCGGAAGCAAATAAAGCTTCTCCTTCCCATTTGTATCCAAGCCATCGGATATCGTTTTTTATCGACTCAACATATTCAGTATCCTCGGTTATGGGATTTGTATCGTCAAAGCGCAGATTGGTCTTGCCACCATACTTTTTGGCCGTTTCAAAATTGATAAAAATGGCTTTAGCATGCCCTATATGCAGGTATCCGTTAGGTTCAGGAGGAAACCTGGTATGAATGCGTCCTCCGTGCTTTCCTTCGTCGAGATCCTTTTCAATAATCTCCTCTATAAAATTCCTGTTTTCTCTTTCCATAATGAATAATTACATGTAATCTGGCATTTCGATTCCAAGCGTCGACATAGCCTTTTCTATTATAAGGGATATACGCTTAACGAGTTCAAGCCTTGATGCACTCTGATCCGGATTTTCAGGATCATAAATTACATGATCATGATAAAAGCGGTGAAAGCTTTTTGCCAGACCATAGGCGTAATTTGCGATATGGGATGGGTCGTATTGTCTCAAAGCTTCATCCAATACTTCCGGAAATCCAATCATCTGACTTATAAGCTCTTTTTCAGCCTCATTATAGATATATATATTTGATCCTTCCATATCCACTGCTTCAGCCTGCGAGGCTTTGCGCAAGACAGACTGAATCCTTACAAAGGCATTCTGAATATATGGCCCCGTGGTACCCTGCATATCAACGGATTCTTTAGGGTCAAATACCATACGCTTTCTTGCATTGACTTTAATGATAAAATATTTAAGAGCCGCCAATCCTATTTTTCTGAATATATCTTCTTGTTTATACGCCTCTAGGTGTGAAACAGCACCTCGTTCTTTTGAGGCTATCCTCGCTTCATCAATGACTTCTTTTATCAAATCATCGGCATCCACTACGGTCCCTTCCCTGCTTTTCATTTTACCTGAAGGCAAATCAACCATTCCGTATGACAGATGGTATAATCTGTCTGCATAGGGTTCACCCAATCGTTTCAGTATTTCAAAAAGCACTTTAAAATGGTAGTCCTGTTCATTACCCACGACGTAAACCATACTGTCCATGGCATGCTCTTCGTATCGCATCTGAGCTGTACCTATGTCCTGTGTCATGTAGACCGAGGTGCCATCAGAACGCAGAAGGATCTTTTTATCCATACCGACGTCTTCCAGATCAACCCACACACTGCCATCTTCCTGCCTGTAAAAAATACCATCCGATAAACCCTTATTCACGGATTCTTTCCCGAGAAGATAAGTTTCTGATTCATAATTAATGCTATCGAAGTGAACACCGAGGGCTTCATAAGTCTTATCAAATCCACTATATACCCAGTTATTCATTTTTTTCCACAGTGCCACTGTTTCCTCATCGCCTTCTTCCCATTTAAGAAGCATTTCCTTTGTCTCACGTCCTATCGGGCTATAAAGATTAAAATAGTCGTTCTTAAACCTTTTGAAAAAGGCTTCACGCGATTCTTCATCCTTATGTCGCGCATCGTACTGAGCGTCGGCTTCACCGCTATCTTGCCACTCGGCATACTCCTTTTGCAGAGCCTTGTCAAATTTCACATAGTAGTCGCCTACAAAATGATCACCTTTCATACCTTGGGACTCTGGTGTTGCGCCCCCCGAAAACAGCTTCCATGCCATCATGCTTTTACACACAGCAATTCCCCTGTCATTAATGACCTGGGTCTTCACAACTTCATATCCTCTGGTTTCAGCAATCTGAGCGACTGACCATCCCAAAAGTATGTTTCGGATATGGCCCAGGTGAAGAGGCTTATTCGTATTAGGCGAAGAAAATTCAACCATCATCTTTTTACCATTACGCCCTGCCTGGCCAAATTTTTCATCAGACAATTCTTCAAAACATTGTTGCCAGAATGCCTGGTTTAACTGCAAATTGAGGAATCCTTTGACAACATTATAATCCTCTACGAATCTTGAATTGGCTTTTATGCATTGGCCCAATTCTTCAGCTATCTGCGCGGGGCTAAACTTCAGGACTTTAACGAGGGGAAAAACAACAAAGGTATAGTCACCTTCAAACTCCTTTTTTGTTGGTGATAATATGATATCATTGACATCCAGTTCATGCCCGTATTTCTCACGAACAGCAGCCTGGATATCGCTTGTTATGTATGACAATGTGGCCATGAGTAATATTGAACTGCGAAAATAGGACTTATTGAGCAATCAGACTTTGAAGAAACTGAAGATTGTTTGTCCATAATTTCTTTGATCATCCAGAACTGGATGGCTGTCGAATCTCACATTGGGGTTGTGTTCTACGACGAGTATTCCATCCTTTGAAAGCATATTCTTTTGAAGAATCAGATCCGGAATCTCGGGAATGTTTTTGAGTGGGTATGGAGGTCCTGCAAATATATAGTCGAATTGCTCATCACATTTCTTTATAAAGCTGAACACATTCTTTTTGTGTATCCTCACATATTCCTCGATTTCGAGCTTTTTCAACATCTCAGTTACAAAGGCCACACAAGCACCAAAATTATCGACATAGCTAGCATCTCGACACCCCCTGCTTACACATTCGTAACAGTGATTGCCAGTGCCTCCAAAAAGATCCAAAAAACGTATTTCGCTGAAATCAAGCCTGTTTGCAAGGATATTATAAAGCGCCTCTTTAGAAATATCTGTTGTTGGCCGGGTTGGCCATTTTTTTGCGGGTGGATTAAACCTGTATCCTTTGAATGTGCCTCCAATTATACGCATGTTCTGGCAAGAAATAAATCAAAGTATAATTGCTTGCCGCTGGGCAAGTCTTCCCTGGTCTGAACCAAATCATCCATAAGTCTCAGACCTGGCATATATGTTTTCAAATTGGAGTACAAACGCGAACTTTTATCAATTTCGCCTGCCAGTTGAATTTCCAGAGAAGTATAATCTATATTGAAATGTTGAAGCACAGCAAGGATAAAGTACAGGTAATCATTGACGCCGGCGCAATAAAACTGGTTATAAAACAAAAATGTGCCATCGCGATGACAACAGATGTGCAAGCTGCTGCCCTGCAAATAAATGAGACAGTCTGATTCTGTCAGGTATGCATAATTCGACATGGCTGTGGATATGTGCACCGTCTCGACAGACCTTTCTTCCTGCTTAATTTCATTACAGAGTGTTCTTTCCAGGTAGTACAGCGTGTTCGCATCCAGATTCTTGAATGCATCAAGCTGTTTATCATGTCGTTTTCTTTTACGTAAATCGTACAAGCCCTTGAAGTAGAGTTCAAAGCCTGCATCTTCATATTGAGCTTTGGGTACATGTACAAATGGAATGGTGCTTGAAAGCATTTTCAGCGCGGCATCAGGAAATTCCTTGAGCAATTGCTTCATTAAATCCAATGCGTTCTCGCCTGAAAAATAATCTGCTTTCAGGAGCATATCATCGCGAGACCAATAACCGCAAAAAAAACTGTCTGTGTATGCCACCACAGACAGTTCCGTTATTTCTTTCTTATCGTATATGTGATCAAATGTCTGTCCTATCTGTCCCAATTTCCTGATAAGTTTGGTGCGTTCATATCCCCGAATTTGAGCATCATATCCGGATCATAGCTATTGTCATACTTGGTATACTTCATGGATGCGTATTCGCCCATGAAATCCCTCCAGCGTGTGCCGACCTCAGTCACATTTACGAGTGTAGACTGGTAGGTCAAGGTATCGGCCTGGATGTTGAATGCCTTGCCGTCACTAAAGGGAATACTTTCCAATCCATCCAAATCTATTTCCAGCTTGCGTATGGTATCTATGGCTGGTGTTTTGATAAGTGTAAGCGTATATTCTTCACCAGTAGGATCATCAGGGTCACCTTCGATTTTCTCAATGGTGAGGCTGTCATTCGACAAAACATATTTTAAAGAGTCAAAGCTACCTGCAAATTTTCCAGTAATATCCCTGTAAAGTTCTTGCGCTGTCCTGATCTTTTCAAGCTTGACTACAACTGCATCTCTACGCATACGCTTCTCCTTTTGGAATGCTATGGGTTCCTTAATTCCCTGTATCAATGCGAATCCAAGGAAAGCTATTATCAGAACTAAAACAACACTAAGTATATTTTTCATTAGTATGGCTTGGTTAATTGTTGCGAAAATTACAATTATTAGTAGCAAAATTAAAAATCCCTTGCTATCTAACTAATATTAGATGCGGAATTCATGCATTTTGTTGTATCACAAGCTACCTTTGCATTTAGTTTTATGCGAGTTAACATCCTAGCCATAGAATCATCCTGCGATGACACTTCGGCTGCTGTCATTTCTGACGGCTGCGTATTAAGCAATATTGTCTCTATACAAAAAGCACATGCCGAATATGGTGGTGTTGTTCCCGAGCTCGCTTCCAGAGAACACCAGGTACATATCATACCTGTTGTAGACCAGGCTCTCAAAGCTTCAAATATCCGCACAAAAGATTTACATGCCATTGCTTTTACCCGCGGACCAGGTCTTCTGGGCAGCCTGATTGTAGGGGTAACATTTGCCAAATCGATGGCATTGACGCTTGACATACCCCTGATCGAGGTTCATCATATGCATGCTCATGTGCTCGCACATTTTGCTGAAGACCCTAAACCGGCATTTCCATTTTTATGTCTTACTGTATCGGGAGGCCATACCCAGATTATTAGAGTCGACAGTCCCTATGACATGAAAATCCTGGGTCAGACCAGGGATGATGCCGCAGGCGAAGCCTTTGATAAAACCGGAAAGATGCTAGGACTAACCTATCCGGCAGGACCTCTAATTGACAAGTATGCTCACAGTGGAAAGGCGATATATGATTTTCCTATTGCAGATATAGCAGGATTAGACTTCAGCTTTTCAGGGCTTAAAACAGCGGTCATGTACTTTTTAAGGGACAGGTCGAAAGAAAACCCAGATTTCATTAAATCAGAGCTGGCCAATATTTCTCGATCTGTGCAGGATGTAATCGTTGAGAGTCTCATGCGAAAGCTTATTAAGGCTGCCGAACAGGAAAACATTAAAAACATAGCAATAGCAGGTGGCGTATCTGCCAATTCAGCATTGAGATCAAGGCTTGAAATAGAAGCACGGAACAGGTCCTGGAATGCCTACATTCCTGACTTTGAATACTGCAGGGATAATGCAGGCATGGTAGGTATTGCCGCGCATTATAAATGGTTAGCTAAAGATTTTGTTGGCCAGGACGTCTCTGCCCAGGCAAGGCTTGAATTTTAAAAGAAAATAAGCTTATGAAAGCTTGGCTTTAAAGAGTTTTGCTTTCAGCTCTTCGAATTCTTCTTCTGTAATAGCTCCTTCCTTCTTCAATTCATTGAGAGCTTTCAACTGACTGACAACATCCTTGGCTGAGTCGTACTCCGCAGATACTGGGTTTTCAGATGGTATATCCTCTTCGGTTATTTTCTCCGCTTTTTCATGAGAAGCTCTGACCTCCTTTTCCATCTTCTTGGCAAGTTCCTTACCCTTCTCAAATTTTTCATCATAATACTTTCTCAAGCGTTCAGGATCAAAATCCAGAAAGGTTCCTCCTGTTTCGAAGTGCTTTTTAAAAACTTCTCCGAGAGCGTAGGTTGATGCACCTGACAATACGGCTAGTGTGACACCCCCCAAAACTGAGCCAATACCAGGAATAACTTTAACCGCCCTGGCTCCGATACGCGCTAAGCCGGAGCCTGTCAATGCGGTAATTACAGCTTTACCTTCTGTTTCCTTAAAGTCAAGCTCATACAACTTGCTTAATTGTCTTATCATATCCAGGTTGATTGCCGATACCGCAAAAAAGTCAGCAATAGGAACAGGAATAAATCCAGCACCCATTGACCAAATCATATGGTTTTTAATGATTGAATTAGCGTGTTTGCTTTGAGCTTCCTGGGTTTTATCTTTGGTTTTTTCAGTCATAATACATCTGTATTGATACAAATAAAAGCGTTTTAGGCATCAAGTAGTTTCCTACAACTATGAAAATCGATAAAAGCTATTGTTTGAACTACAAAAATTAAAATAGCATAGAAATCCCGAATAACAGACAAAAGAGAAGTGTTGTGATGGCCATTTGTTTGAGATAGGGATCCAGCTTTAAGGCCAAGCTTTGCAAGCGAACAGCACGGGCATTAATGAACAGTAAAGGAGCTGTAAGAAGGAATAAGAACTGAAGAGGGCTTTGGTAATTCAAAATGACGAAAACAACCGCCAGAATTAGAGCCAATAATAGAAGAGAATAGTGATAAAGTACAGCTTTGCTGCGTCCAATCCTTACAGGGATGCTGAATTTACCAGCTTTTTTATCGGATTCAATATCTCTGATATTATTAATGTTTAATACGGCTACGGACAAAAGCCCACAAGAACTTGCCGGAAGTAAAATATCCCAAGACCAGGGTCCATGATAGAGAAAATAAGACCCTGCCACACCGAGAAGGCCAAAAAACATAAAAACAGAAAGATCGCCAAGTCCAATATAGCCATATGGCAATTTCCCATTCGTGTAGAGAACAGCTGCAAAAATAGCTATGAGTCCAAGTCCCAGAAAAACAAGATATGTCTGTGAGGACAGCCTGGCTGATTGTAGCAACACAATACCGCTGATGAGACTTAACGCCACAAAAATGGCCATTGCGACGCGCATTTGGGACAGGCTAATTTTACCGCTTTGAACTTCTCGCAACGGCCCTTCGCGGTCTTCATGGTCTGCCCCATGTACAGTGTCTCCGTAATCGTTGGCCAGATTTGATAATATCTGAAGAAAGAGGGCCGTAGACAGACTAAGCAAGAAAATGCTCCATGAAAAAAATGACCGTGATGCAGCAAGCAATGCTCCTAGGGCAATACATGCAATTGTCAACGGCAATGTTCTGAGACGCATGGCTGCTATCCAAGACTTTACTTTTGTACTCATAAGTCACATCCTGTATCCATCAAAAATAACACGCTCCATGTAGAAAAGATCATGCAAAGCATAATGAATTAATCGAGCAGTTCAACAGGAATCGCATAGCCACCGCTTTGAGTACAGAATTCCGGAGCATAATACGACTGCAAAGTGACCAATCCGGAAGAACAATGCCCGGCAAAGTTGCAAAATCCAGTTAAAACTGTAATAATCAGGGATCTAATCATTTTCGGCATCTGAAAGAATTACGGGAAATAAAGCCTAAACAAATGAGAAGAAGGCCATAAAATATTCTTAAAAATTGAACCTATTGATATTTACAGCATCATCAACAGGTGTCCCTTTCATAAGATGGTCTTCCACAAAGTGCCGCGCCCAGAAGGGTGCCAAAGAGGTGCCTTTAGTACCCATCCCATTGAAAATGTAGAGTCTATCCAGTACAGGATGCTGTCCGATCAAGGGTCTTCTCCCCTTTACACTGGGTCGTATACCAGCCAAATGTTTAATAATCTTAAATGGTGTATTGAGCAGACCTTGCAGTTTGTCCAGCCATTCTTTTTTCCATTGCTCTGTTGGAAGATGATCTTCAAAATCCCAGATGTAGGAACCTCCGGACCAACATATTTTTTCTTTAAGTGGCGCTATAAAAATCTCGTCTCTCAATATATCCGCTGTTTCCAGATTATCGATTTCTATCACTAGGGCTTCTCCCTTGGCAGGCTGAAACGGAAGATCATTAAACCAAGGATTATGTAATGCCTGCCATCCCTCACAGAAAATAATGGCGCTATAATCCTGATCCATATAATTGACACAGATCTCATTAATTTTAACAGCTTCGTGTTCAAAAGCTTCTGAAATCAATAACTGCCTGCTTTCAAGATAGGTCCTGAACTGCGAAATCATGTCACTGATATTAACTTGCATCGCTTGCCTGATAAGCCCGAACTTCAAGGGTGCTTTTATCAGTCCTGAATAGGGTGACTGACTTTTCAAAGCCTCCACATAGGTTTCATAACCATCACGGGATGTGGAGGCATTCCATTTATTAATTTGGGCTGGCAGATGAATAGATCTGTAAATGCAAGGATAGTGAATAAGATCTATGCCCAGCAATTCAGATAAGCCGGCATAGCAGTTGCGAGCCTCCGGAAGCAATTCTTCAATCATCCAGGATTTTACATATCCCCTACCCGTTACCGGATTTATCAAGCCAGCAGCTGCGTGCGTGGCAGCCGCATAATGATTATTGTCCACTACCTTGAACCGGATATTATTCTTTAAGAGATATGAACACAGCACAGTACCGGCCAGTCCTTGTCCGACGATTAATAAAGGTTTATCTGATCCTGGTTTTATTTTAAGAGAATTTTTCAAATTCTTCTTTCATTTTTCTAGCAAACCCAGCTACTACCCGCTCATAAGAATGATCTATCATTTTGACAATCAGATCATCATCCAAACCCTCTTCCAGTAATACTGTGTTCCAATGTTTTTTATTCATATGCCATCCGGGCCGAACCTGATGGTATTTTTCCCTCAATTCAACAGACCACTCTGGAAGGGCTTTAAGGTTCGCTTTAGCTTCTAATTTATCAAGTGGTAAGATGGCGAATATTTTACCCATTACCTTAAAAACAAGGGTATGTTCATCAAATGGAAAGCTTTCTTCTACTGCTTTCTTAGCCATGCAATACTGACGAAAACTCTCAATGTCCATTATTATTTATCGGGTTTATAACTCTCGAGGTGCTTATCAAGGTAGTAGCTCAGAATATTTTTTCTTAGGATATCGTCTTGAGCAATCGCAGTTTGATACATGCCTTTTAAGTCACGCTGTCTCATTGCTTCATAAAGTGTAACCGCACATGCCACTGAAATATTGAGGCTTTGAGCCATACCCATTTGAGGTATCAATAAATTACCATCAGCATATTGAAGTGCCTTCTGTGATACACCTTCATGCTCGTTACCAAACAAGAAAGCAATTCGTCTGCCCAGATCTGAGTTATAGATACTGCTGGCTTCACAGTCCAGATGCGTTGCAAGAACCAGATCGTATCGCTTTCTTACTTCTGCCATGCAATCGTCTATATCCCGAAAGGTGTGTAGCTGCATCCACTTACGGACACCAGTCGAACTTGACTTAATGCGTTCAAGCCTTTCAAAATCAAGATGATCTTCTGTATAAAGAACGAATATTTCATAAATACCCACAGCATCGCAGGTCCTTATAACAGCTCCTATATTGTGTGGATCGTGAACATTTTCAAGGATGACAGTCATTTCTTGTCGCCCAGCAGCGACGCGTTCAAACATTCTGCGCCTTTTATCTGTGATCATATCAACAGGCTTATCGTGCTATAAACCGATCATCCTCAAAGCTCAGGATAAAAAGATGTTGATTCTGAAAATAATCGATGTCCTCAAAGTCATCATTCTCTGTATCGTCATAAACTCTCCTTATATCATAGTGGGTCTGCAACATAGGAGTGATTTCCCTGTCAAGATAATGCGGAAAGCTTAGTCCAAACCGTTCCAGTGACCGACCTATAAAGAGCATCATATCATAGGCCTCGTAAGCTTCATCAACCGGAAAGTCATTGTACTCGCCAAAATATTTCTGTCGGAATTCTTTGACACCTGGAGAGTTTCTATCTACGTAGGAAGAACGCACAATGCGCATATTGAGGCTCCGGAAGAGTTCAAACCGGATCTTATCCGACTCAAACAAAATAGGCATCCCATATAAAACGACATCGGTTACACCTTTCTCTCCACTCATTTTTCTGGCCACATTGTAAACAAAATCTTCATCGGCACTGAATGACCAGTGCGGTAAGATAAAGCAGTTGGTATCTTCTTCAATAAATATGCTGTCAAAAGCTGTTTCACCTGTAATCAGAGAATCTTCATCAACAAATAACTCTCTCAATGGCTTGCGGGAATCAGAAGACAGGTATCCCGATGCTATCGATTGGATGAGTCTCATATAATTGACATCGGCTTTTTGCTTCCTGCCCAAAAGCACGATGTGTTCCAATTCATGATTATCAAGAGCATGTCGGACCATTTTTTCATAATGCTCTACAAGTCCTGTTTTGAGCTGTACAAAAAATGGATTTCCATTTGATATTCTGGATCCCGACTTCCAAGGAGATACCACAACAATTTCATTGACCTTCCCGAAGTCGGCAACCACAGCCAATTGATCTGTATTCCTAGGGCCGATGATCACATCGGCATCCTTCATGGATTGCAACTTAAGATCAAAATTGCCAGACTCAGCATCCAAAACTTCGACATCAAGATTAACGCCCTCATTTTCCAATTGCTCTAATGCCAGTAAAACACCTGCGTAATATTGAGCCATCCTGCCAAGTTTGGTTTCGGATTGGTTGACATCGCTCAACTTGTTATTGTCTTTTTCAAATGGAAAAAAGAGTTTGACTGAGTAAGACTCTTTTTTGTTCATAGCCAGTTCTTCTATGACATTTTCGTAGTCATCTGACAAGTCTATCTCATTCCACTGCACTGTATCCATGGGAGGATAGCCCGTATCAGGGACATTGGAGTCCTCAGCTACTGCTGTTTTATCCGTATCCTCTGGCGTTATAAGGACAGGTTTCTTAGTACTGCAAGAAACTAACAGAATAAGCCCAGCAGCTAAAAGAAAAGAAAATGCAAGCTTATTCCCACTCAATCGTTGCTGGAGGTTTTGTGCTGATATCATAAACAACTCTGTTTATTCCTTTGACCTGGTTAATTATCTCATTGGAAATTTCTGCAAGAAGATCGTAAGGCAGCTTTGACCATTCAGCTGTCATTCCATCATTTGAATTAACAGAACGCAATGCAACTGTGTATTCGTACGTCCGTTCATCCCCCATAACGCCAACTGATTTTACGGGCAATAGTATAGAACCGGCTTGCCATACCTTGTCATACCAACCGGATTCTTTAAGTTTTGAAATGTAGATGTGATCTGCTTCCTGGTTGAGTTTAAGTTTTTCCTTGGTAACTTCACCAAGCACTCTGATGGCCATACCCGGTCCTGGAAAAGGATGACGCCCAATAAAGCTTTCGGCCAATCCGAGCATCCTGCCTACGGTTCTGACTTCATCTTTAAAAAGCGTTCTTAGGGGTTCCACCAGTTTCAGATGCAGTTTTTCAGGCAATCCACCCACATTATGATGTGATTTTATAGTTGCTGACGGACCTTTGACGGATACAGATTCAATCACATCCGGATAGATTGTTCCCTGGGCCAGCCATTTGACATCAGGTAATTTATGGGCTTCCCTGTCAAAGACTTCGATGAATACCCGACCAATAACTTTCCTTTTTTGTTCAGGATCTGATACACCGGCCAGCTCGTCAAGAAATTCTTTTTTTGCGTCAACACCAATGACATTAAGACCCAAAGACTTATAAGACTCAAGAACTTCTTCAAATTCATATTTTCTCAAAAGCCCATTATTGACAAATATGCCCGTAAGATGATCACCAATGGCCCTGTTTAACAGCATAGCGGCAACCGTTGAATCAACGCCACCAGAAAGGCCCAGGATGACCCTTTCATCACCCAAGGTATTTTTCAAATCTGCTACTGTAGAATCTATAAAGGATTCCGGGGTCCAGTCCTTGCTGCACGATGCAACATTACTCACAAAATTTTGAAGTATCTCGGCACCATCCAAGGAATGTGTGACTTCAGGATGGAACTGCAATCCATAAAATTCATGTGCAAATGTTCCTGAAACGGACCTGTACGCAGCAACGGGTATAGAGCTTGTGTGAGCGAGAGGTTCAAATTCTTCGGGTAGTGTCAGTATGGAATCGGCATGAGACATCCATACCTGTGAACCCGAGTTGATGCTTCCAAAAACAGGATCATCTATATCAAAGATGATATTGGCTTTGCCGTATTCTCGTTTATTTGATTTCTCTACCCTTCCTCCAAACTGCTGTGCCGCCAATTGTGCACCATAGCACACACCAAGTACGGGGGCTTTATCAATCAAGGGCTTCACATCCAATACGAAATGGCCTTCATCATTGACAGAGCTGGGGCTTCCTGATAAAATAAAGGCTTTGACTGACTCATCCTGGAAGTTAATATTCCAATTATACGGATGGATTTCTGAATAGACATTAAGTTCTCTCAGTCGTCTGGCAATGAGCTGAGTATACTGAGATCCAAAGTCAAGTATTATTATCTTTTCCATTGGCTGACAAATATACGCAAGCATTCATATATAAATACCTTATGCTGTCGCCAATGCGAAAAATTTCTGCCTTAGTTGAGGACAACTGAAATGAATCTTGACTCCCGTCCCGAACCGATCAAGGATGTAAGGATTATATTGGAAGCCACACCTTTAGTCTCGAGATATTGCCGGCAGGCTTCAAGCCTGTTACTTACCAATTTTTCACTTTGCTGATCCCCTTCTTTATACCAGGACTTCAAAAGAATGGATCGCGCTGAACCACTTTTCAATAATTCTGCGCAAGCTTCTATGGTTTCCAGGGCCAGGTCAGAAAGAATTGCTGACTCAAAATCAAAATTGATGGATTTACTCAATGCTTTATCTGTCTTGTGAACAGTAGCAGTTGTTTCGTCCACTACCAGATTATTATCAGTCTTAGCATTTCCTCCTTTAAGTGCTGCGACAGCCACACTATCGGAAGCTTTAAAATATTCAATGGGCTGAAGGGCTACTTTCTGGAAATTATCCACTGGTGCTTTCTGATATCCTGCCATATAGCCAGGAACAAGGCTTTTGATTTCAGTTATCTCGCCATCTTTTATAAAAAGCCTCATAGGCTGCTCATTGATTAGGCCAATGGCTGTTTTCTGTGCCTGAAGCAAGACTCCTAAAGCTAGCAGCACTGTACATAAGCCTATACGGGAAAAAAAAATCATTCAATAAAATACTAATAATGAAAAATGGCTTAACTATAGCTTAATACTATGGGATAGCCTGCAGCAAATTGCGCTGGCGTTTAAATTTAATCACAATATGTAAAAATGTCAATATTGTAAGCTATTAAACGTAAGGCAAGATACAAATGATTCTCCGGAGCGGTTTATTTAATCAGACAGGCCCCTTCCTGCTTTATTGAGCTTCCCTGAAGATTCAAGGTCTTTCATAAGCTTATCGAGGATTCCATTGATAAATTCCTTGCTTTTGGCAGTACTGTACTGCTTGGCTAATTCGACATACTCATTGAGGGTGACTTTGCCAGGAATGGTTGGAAACTCGAGCATTTCACAAATGGCCAGCCGCAGAAGGATTGTATCGACAATGGCGAGCCTTTCATGATCCCAGTTTTCAAGAACAGGAATAATGAAATTCATGTGGTCTTCCCTTTTATCCAGGGATTTATTCAAAAGTTCGTAGCCGAACTCCTTGACTGTTTCATCGTCAGGAATGAACTCCTCGACCATTTTTTTATTGTCGCTTGGCATAGCCTTAAGGTACTTCTTTACTGAACCTACAATCAGAGATTTATCGTCAAGCCAATTGTAGAATGCATCTTCGAGAATCTCATTATAGTACTCGTTCTGTCTGCAAAAACGATACATTTCAAGCAGCAAATCAAGTGTAGCCTCACGGTCAGCATCAGACTGGATGTAGGCCTTATAATCATCCGTCTTTGCAAATTCATCATAAATCTTTGAGATATAGTCGGCATTTATGAAATTTGCAAAGCCTTTCCTTTCGAATAGCTTCTGAAGGTAACCGTTGCCATGAATACCGGCAATGATCTCATTGGAGTATATCTTATCTGTGAAAGACTTATCGTAGTCGGAAGGTAAATGCTTGGATTGCCGTTTGATCATGTCTTCCTTTGAGCAGGCGCATATTTCCTGCAATACATAAAGGCTGAAGAGAAAAAGCTCATAGCTCTTTTCGATAAAATCGGAATAGGCTGAAACCAATTCCTTTTCACTTATTGAGTCATCCCTGTCCTGGGTGTACAACAATTGCATTACTTTAACACGAACACTTCTTCTGCTGAGCATTTACACAAACATTTTTATGTCGAGCCGAATCACTGGCTGTCACAAAGAAACTACTTTTTTAAATATTAACACTTAAGTATGAACAATATATTAAAAAAATATGCAATGTAAACAAAGCCATACTGTACTCGTTTAAAATGCCTTTGAACAGAATAGTCATTAGCATTTTTTTTCAGAGATTATGAATTGTGATAAACATTTGTATTTTGCGAACTAAATTTTTATTAAATGAACGTATTAAAACTATTATTTCTATGCTTTTGCGTAGCTCTAAGCAATCCAGCGGAAGCACAGATTTTCAAAAAAAAAGAAGCACCTAAGGTTCAAAAATCCGAGGCTCCAAAAAAGAAAAAGAATGACAAAATCAAACCATACAGTGAAGTCATTACAAAAGAAGCTGTATCTGATTCTGGATTGATTATTACTCATAAGATTGATGGCGACTATTTCTTCGAGATACCGCGAGATCTCATGGAAAAGGAAATGCTAATCGTTACCCGTATTTCAGGCTTTGTAAAAAACCTGAATTTCGGAGGAGCAGGTGTCAAGTCACGCCCGCAACAGGTCATCAGATGGCAGGAAAAGGACAAGAAAGTTATGCTCAGATCTGTATCCTACAACAGCGTAGCTGATCACGATGATCCGATTTACAACTCGGTAAAGAATAACAACTTCGAGCCTGTGATCAGTGTCTTTGACATTATGGCCTACAATAAGGACAGCTCAGCAGTAGTTATTAAAATCAATCCGCTATTTGAAACAGACGTTGAAATGATTGGTGCCCTAACGGCAGGTCAAAGACGTGGATTCGGTATCAGAGGATTGCAAAAAGGCAAGACTTTTATCAATAATATGAAGTCATTCCCTCAGAATGTAGAAGTCCGTCACGTACTGACATATTCTGGAACGAGCCTGCCTGACAATCAGGTGACCGGAACACTTTCTGTAGAGCTGAATCAATCTATAATCCTTCTTCCCGAGAATCCCTGGCATAAAAGACTGTATGATGACAGGGTGTCCTATTTCTCTGTCAGGCAGACGGATTACAGTTCTGATGCCCAAAGAACAGACAGCAAGAGATACATCACTCGGTGGAGGTTGGAGCCGAGCGACTGGGATGCTTACGAGCGTGGAGAGCTTGTAGAACCGGTAAAACCGATAGTCTACTATATCGATCCAAGCACACCTGAAAAATGGAGACCCTGGATTAAGGCAGGTGTTAACGCCTGGCAAAAATCTTTTGAAAAAGCAGGATTCAAAAATGCCATTTACGCCAAGGACCCACCAACAAAAGAGGAAGACCCTGACTGGTCACCTGAAGATGTGCGGTATTCGGTTATAAGATATGTTTCCACGGATATCCAAAATGCTATGGGTCCTCATGTTCATGACCCTAGAACCGGAGAAATCCTTGAAAGTGATATTATCTGGTATCATAACATCATGAACCTTCTGAGAAACTGGTTCCTTATCCAAACCGCAGCTGTCAACGAGGATGCTAGAGGCGTTAATTTTGATGACGACGTGATGGGTACACTGATCAAGTTTGTATCCGCACATGAGGTTGGTCATACATTGGGACTTCCTCATAATATGGGAGCTTCGTCTGCTTACCCGGTGGATTCCCTCAGATCACCTGAATTCACAAAACGTATGGGTACCGCACCATCCATCATGGACTATGCGCGATTCAATTATGTTGCCCAACCCGGCGATGGCGATGTGAGTCTTTTGCCCGGAATAGGCATTTATGACGATTGGTCAATCGAAGCTGGATACAGGTTATTCAGAGGAGTTGAAGATCCGGCAGAAGATGCTTTGATCATAAACAATCTGATCAAAGAAAAAGCGGATAATCCTTATTACAGGTTCGGCAGCCAGCAATGGAACGTAGTCGATCCTTCTGCCCAAACTGAAGATATTGGTAATGATGCCGTGTATGCCAGTGAACTCGGAATTAAAAACCTGAAAAGAATTCTTCCAAATCTGATTGAATGGTCCTACGAGGTAGGCAAAGACTACAGCCAGCTTGATGAGATGTATGGAGCTCTGGTTGGTCAGTTCAGACGATACATTGGTCACGTTGGAAACAATATCGGAGGCGTATATGAATATTACAAGACGGCCGATCAGGCTGAGCCCGTATATTCTCATGTGCCGAAGGATCACCAGGCGAAAGCTATGGGATTCATCAATGAGTATGTCCTGAATACGCCTGATTGGCTTATCGACAAAGATATCATGGCTCGTGTTACGGATAATGAGGTGCTTGATCCGATCAACAGTGTTCAGTCATATGCCCTGAGACTTTTGCTTAGAGGTGATCGAATTGACAGAATGGTTGAAAACGAGATGTTGAACGGTGAGGATGCGTACACAGTCATTGATATGTTCAAGAGTCTTGAAAACAATATTTATTCAGATGTTGATGCCGAAGAGATAAGCATTCCACGAAAGAATCTTCACAGAATGTTTATTTCAAGACTTCAAAGTATTGTTGATAATGCCCTGGAGTCTGGTCGCCATGATGAGCTCAGTACTCAGGCTTTGGCCAGTTTGCACAGGTTGTATAACCGGTTCGGTGAAGTAGGACCTGACAATGCGCATGGATTGGCACTGAAGTCAAGCATCAAAAAAAGCCTGGACCTTTAACAAAGTGTCCTGAATGTTGCAACACGTCAATAATGTTGCTGTAAATGGGTAAATCCTTTGAAACAAATTTTGCGGGGTTTACCCATTTTGCTTTTTCGATATCCTCTGAAGTTTCAGGCACCAGTTTCTGGCGGTGTGTCCGCATAGCATACCAAAAAGTCTTTTTGAGGACGCGCCTCCTGCTCCTGAGTTTATAGCTATGTCGGGTTGTCATTATCCGGTTGAGGATTTCCAGATCTTTGACACCTGTTTCCTCCATGACTTCTCTTATCGCAGCTGCTTTTTTCTTTTCACCCGGGTCGATTTTGCCTTTAGGAAGGTCCCAATGACCTCTCCGGAAAATCATAAGAATATCACCAGTCACTTCTTCTACAATACCGCCACTGGCCTTAATAATAAGGAAAAGAGATTCAAAATCTCGTTTCAACTTTTTGACATCCGCAAAATGAATAAGTAGTTTTTTTATCCTGTTGGTCTTTTCAAGCAAATCTATGTAAGTCAATAACATTTTGGTCTTACCAGTATAAGCTGCTACCATATCATAATTGCTGGCATCTTCCTTGGCCAAAGCTTCTGTGCTGGACAGGAATAAGGTATTGTTGTTAATGTTAATTTTGTACATTTGAAAATTCAAAAAAATTAATGACAATTACTGCTTCACAGGTTGCCGATCATTTACTGAAGATAAAAGCCATAAAACTACAACCAAAAAATCCATTTACATGGGCTTCTGGTCTGAAATCTCCAATATATTGCGATAACCGGGTCTTGCTATCTTACCCCGCTATTCGGAAAGATATTATCCAGGCATTTAGAGAAAAATCATCCCAGTTTGAACCATTTGATGTGGTTGCAGGTGTTGCCACTGCGGGGATAGCTCATGGAGCTCTGTTGGCTGAAGCCCTGGATAAGCCTTTCATTTATGTACGGTCAAAGGCTAAAGCGCATGGGATGCAGAATCTCATAGAAGGCTATCTGCCGGAAAATTCCACTGTGCTCGTTATTGAAGATTTAATATCTACAGGAAAAAGCAGCTTGGCTGCTTGTAAAGCCTTATTGGAAGACGGCGCACAGATAAAAGCAGTTCTTGCAATATTCAGTTACGGTTTTGACATCGCAAAGGAAGTATTTGATGCTGAAAATATTCCAACGGATACTTTAAGCAATTACGCAAGACTGATAGAAGTAGCCTATTCTACAAACTACATCAACGAAGAAGAAAGAAATATGCTCAATGCCTGGAACAGCAATCCTAAGCAGTGGGCGGAAAAATACAATCAAGGATAAGTATGAAAGTCATCACGAAAGATTCGGAAAAATTCATGTATGAATACCTCAATGCCACATCACCTACCGGCTTTGAGGCTGAAGGGCAGAAAGTATGGTCCAAATACATTGAAAAGTATGTGGACGAAGTAGAACTTGACGATTACGGTACTGCTTATGGCATCATCAATCCGGGTAAAGACTTTAAAGTTGTCATCGAAGCCCACGCAGATGAAATAGCATGGTTTGTCAATTACATTTCTGAAGACGGCTACATCAATGTCATCAGAAATGGAGGCTCAGATCATATTATTGCGCCTTCAAAAAAAGTGAATATCCACACCGCAAAAGGAGTTGTCAAAGGGGTATTCGGCTGGCCTGCCATCCATGTACGTAAAGGCAAAGACGCAAACCTTGCCCCCAAGTTGGAGAATATTTTTATAGATGTAGGTGCCAAGAATAAGGAAGAAGTCGAAAATATGGGCGTGCATGTTGGCTGTGTCATCACCTTTGACGATGAATTGATGACTCTGAACGAAAACTATTATGTAGGTAAGGCCCTTGACAATAAAATGGGTGGATTTTGTATCTCGCAGGTAGCACGAATGTTTCATGAGAATAAGGACAAACTACCCTATTCACTCTATATTGTCAATTCCGTACAGGAAGAAATCGGCTTACGTGGAGCGGAAATGATCGCCAGCAGAATAAAACCGAATGCAGCAATCATCACTGATGTTACTCACGACACGTCATCACCTATGATGAAAGCAAAGGAACAAGGAGATATGAAAGGCGGAAAAGGACCTGTACTTACCTATGCCCCAGCTGTTCACAACAAACTTTTACAGCTCATAATCAAAGCCGCTGAAAAAGAAAAAATACCATTCCAGCGTTCAGCCGCATCACGATCAACCGGGACAGATACGGATGCTTTTGCTTATTCCAATGCCGGGGTGCCGGCAGCACTGATTTCACTGCCTTTGAAGTACATGCATACTACAGTGGAAATGGCACATAAAGAAGATATAGAAAATGTAACCAAGTTGATCTACCATGCTCTTAAGCATATAGAAAATAGGCATAATTTCAGGTATTTTTAATATGTGAAGGACAGCCTGTATCGATTAGCTCAGTTTATTATTTATAGCAGCCTGAATGTGTCTGTTGCAGCATGTCTGTTTGCTGCAGAAAGTTTTTATCTCTTTGAACTTCCCATACACTCAGAGTTTCTTGCATTTGTTTTCCTATCAACTATATTAACCTATAGTGTCCACCGGTACATAGGTATTCGTCGTCTTGATAAAGGCCAGCTGAAAGGCAGATTCGCAATTGTGAAAAAATACAGGAATGCGATTGGTATTACCGCTATGATGTCAATTGTGTTACTTAGTTACCTGTCCTTACAGCTGAGTTTGAGGACACTTGGATTGTTTTCTTTAACAGGAATCATATGTTTTCTTTACGTTATACCTGTAATGCATAAAAACAAAAGGATTCGAGACCTGCCTTATATAAAAATCATATTGATTGCATTTGTTTGGTCATTCGTTGCTCATATCCCAGTCATTGAATTACTTATCGATGAATTGCAAGTCAATCATAGTATATTTGGCCTAAGCTTTATAGAAAAGTTTATCTACATATTCCTAATCACCCTGCCCTTTGATGTTCGTGATATCGAGCTTGACAAGTCAACAGGCGTTCCAACACTGCCTTCCTATATGGGCCTTGAAAAAAGCTATCGACTCATATACTTTATGCTGGCTGTGGACACTGTCCTACTTTTAAGCATAGGGTATCTTAAGGAGATGAACATTACGGCTTATGCTGTACTTCTCTTTTCACTTATTTTCAGTCTGATAGCATTGCGCCTAAGTAAAGGAAAAAATTCCGACATCTATTATTCAGGCCATTTGGATGGAGTCATTATAGTGCGAAGCCTGTTTATTCTGCTGGCTTTCCTGGTCTGAACGGATCAATCATCCATCATATCCGGACGCCGCTCTTTTGTCTTTTCGACTGATTGCTTGTAGCGCCATTCATCGATAAGTGCATCATTGCCGGAAAGGAGCACTTCTGGAACGCGCAAACCTTTGTAGTCTGCTGGCCTGGTATATACGGGAGGTGCAAGCAGCTTATCCTGATGACTGTCTGTAAGAGCTGAAGTCGCGTCGTTCAAAACGCCAGGGATCAGTCTCGCGACGGCATCGACCAGCACTGCTGCCGGGAGTTCACCGCCGGAAAGTACGTAATCACCAATCGAAAGTTCCATAGTCACGTGGGTATCTCGAATCCGTTGATCTATTCCCTTATAATGTCCTAAAATCAACATAATACGACCCTTGAGAGACAAATAATTAGCCGTTTGCTGATTGAATAAGCTTCCATCCGGGCTGAGGAAAACGATTTCACCATATACATTCTCCTCTTTCAATTTACGGATACACTTATCAAGGGGCTCCGGCATTAAAACCATACCTGCCCCTCCCCCGTATTGATAGTCATCTATCTGTTTTTGAGCTCCCAGACCGTATTCCCTGATATCAATCACATTGATTTCTATAAGGCCGGCCTTTACAGCTCTTTGCATAATGGAATGCTCGAAAGGGCTTTTGAGGAGTTCCGGAACAGCACTGATGATATCGAATATCATAGCCTACTCAATAGCTAATAAGCTCACTTCAAATACAAGCGTGGAATAAGGCTTGATAACATTGCCTGCCCCACGTTCACCATAGGCGAGATGGTATGGAATATAGAACTTGTACTTGGACCCCACAGTCATTAACTGCAGCCCTTCCTGCCATCCCGATATGACTCCATTCAACGGGAATGAGATAGGCTCGTTACGTTCAACTGAAGAATCGAATACTGTACCATCTATCAAAGTACCATGATAATGAACCTTTACTTTATCGTAAGGTCCTGGTTTGGCGCCTTCAGGCCCTTGTTCCAGAATTTCATATTGCAGACCTGATGATAATGCTACGACTTCCGGACGCTTGGCATTTTCTTCAAGAAATGCGGCTCCGTTAGCTTTAACAACATCATTGGCTGCATTCTGAAGACCATCCAGATGCTTCTTGAAGTAATCGCTGGCATCTTTATACGATATTTTGTATTCATTGCCCTGAAAGACATCTTCTACAGCCTGAACGAAAGAATTGACATCCAGTTCATTAATGCCCTGGGCTTTAAGGTTTTTGGCTATAATCAAGCCTGCACTGTAACTTGTTGTATCCATTTGTGCTTGTGTTGTATTTATGACAAATATCAATATCAGAGGAATCCATTTCATGATATGTCCTTTTTGGTTTCAGAATAATAGTGAAAATAGTAAGGTATTGTTTCAATGCCCTTATAATAATTGAAGACGCCAAAATGCTCATTAGGAGAATGTATGCTGTCTGAATCGAGTCCGAATCCCATCAATACAGACTTTACTTTAAATACATCTTCAAACATAGCTACAATTGGAATGCTTCCTCCGCTGCGCTGAGGAATGGGGGCTTTACCGAAAGTCTTTTCCATAGCCAGGTGCGCAGCACGATATTCATCAGTATCCACTGGCGTGACAGCCGGCATGCCTCCATGATGCGGAGTGACTTCTACAGTTACTGATTTGGGCGCCAATTTTTTAAAGTGTCTCGAAAACAGTTTTGTGATTTTGTCAGGATGCTGACCTGGAACCAGGCGCATACTGATTTTGGCATTGGCCTCAGAAGGCAGCACCGTCTTCGCTCCTTCACCTATGTAGCCGCCCCATATTCCGTTAACATCAAGGGTAGGTCTGATGGAAGCGCGTTCTAGCGTCGTATAGCCCTTCTCACCATCCACTGCCTTGATACCAAGAGATTCTTTATAGCTCTTTATACTGAAAGGTGCCTTATTCATTGCCTTGCGCTCTGCAGGACTTAGCTCCACCACACCGTCGTAGAATCCAGGAATGGTAATACGACCCTGTTCGTCCTTAAGACTGGCGATCATATCGCATAAAACGTTGACCGGATTTGCCACTGCTCCTCCATAGACACCAGAATGCAAATCCCTGTTAGGACCTGTCACTTTCACTTCCAGGTAACTCAAGCCCCTTAGACCGGTTGTTACACTAGGCACGTCATTAGCAATTATGGAGGTGTCCGAAATCAATACGACATCAGACTTGAGCATTTCCCGATATTCCCTGCAAAAAGTTTCCAGGTTTTCAGATCCAACTTCTTCTTCTCCTTCAATCATGAATTTCACATTGCAAGGCAAAGAGTCTGTAGCCATCATGGCTTCAAAAGCTTTCACATGCATGTATAATTGTCCTTTATCATCACAAGCACCTCTTGCAAATATGGCTCCCTTAGGATGCAGTTTTGTTTTTTTGAGCACAGGTTCAAAAGGACCTGATTTCCATAATTCTAATGGATCAGGCGGTTGCACATCATAGTGACCATATACAAGGACAGTCGGAAGCTTTTTATCCACGATATATTCTCCACAGACTATCGGATGTCCTTTGGTAGCATATACCTTCACTTTTTTCAGGCCCGCGTCTTTCATGCGCTCGGAAAGAAATTTTGCTGCGCGTCTGACTTCCTTGGCGTATGCCGGATCAGCACTGATAGATGGAATCGTAAGAAATTCGATCAACTCATCCAAAAAGCGCTTTTTATTTTTTCTTATGTACCGCTGTGCATTATTCATAATTGACATTTAATTGGAAATGCGAAGATACACTTGTTTGATTATTTAATGATTCTGGTGCAGATTAATACGGCCTGTAAAGCTATTCGTTGTAAAACTTCTCCAGGCGTATTCTCATTTCGTCCATGGTCACACCATGAAACAGTCTGTTTTCAAAACCATACGAAAGGCTGCCGTTCTGTTCAGATACAACAATAGAAAGTACCTCATGGTTTTCGACAGCACCGAGTGCTGCCCTGTGCCTTAATCCCAACTCTTTGGGAATCTGTATGCTGGATGAAATTGGAAGAACGCAGGTTGCTGCAACGATACGATCGTCCTGGATAATAACAGCCCCATCATGAAGTGGCGAATTCTTGTAAAATATAGTTTGTAAAAGTGTCGTATTCAAATTAGCATCTATCATTTGCCCCGTATTGATCAAACTTGGAATATCGGTTTTTGAAATGATCAGCAAAGCGCCGGTTTTGCTATCACTCATGTATTCTATAGCTGTAATTATATTACTGCAAAGCTCTTCGATATAGGTGCTGCTTTTTATACCCTTCAGGCTGAAGTATTTATCAAAGAAGTTGAATCGGCCATACAGGGTCCTGTTCCCAATGACCAATAAAACCCGCCTGATTTCTGGCTGAAAAATAACGATCAATCCAATGAGACCAATACCCGCTATTGAACCCAGCATAAGGGTTAACAAGCGCATTTTCAATTCTGTGACAGCCGTTAGGAGTAAAAGGAAGAGAATGATACCAATGAAAATATTGACAGCAGCTGTACCTTTTACATACTTATATATGAAGTATATCAGATAAGCCGCTATCAAAATATCGAGGATATCAAGAATCCTTATCTCGACGCCAAATATGCTGAAGATGTTGATCATTAATATTTCACTTTAGCTCCTAGCCCTGAAAATATTTTACAGGACTGTTGGTATTATAAAAGAAGAAGGACCATTTATCGCTTTGCTCATCTATGATCTTTTCTGTCGACTTACCTGCTCCGTGGCCGGCATCCGTATCAATCCTCAACAACACAGGTGCCTCGCCTTCGTGTACCTCCTGCAGCCGCGCACCAAACTTGAAGGAATGAGCAGGTACCACCCTGTCGTCATGGTCAGCCGTCGTAATCATTGTGGCCGGATAAGCCACACCCTCTTCCAGGTTATGCAATGGCGAATAGGCCAATAGATTCTCGAACTGATCTGGATTTTCACTGGAACCGTATTCAGGTATCCAGGCATAGCCTATGGTGAATTTATGATAGCGCAACATATCCATTACACCAACTGCCGGAAAGGCAACGGCAAACAAGTCAGGCCTTTGTGTCATGCAAGCCCCGACGAGAAGGCCCCCATTGGAACCACCTGATATTGCAATCTTTTCTGGCGATGTATAATTCCTGGCGATGAGGTATTCGGCTGCCGCGATAAAATCATCAAATACATTTTGTTTTTTATCCAGCATACCTGCTTTATGCCAGTCCTCACCATACTCTCCCCCCCCACGAAGATTAGGCATGGCAAACACACCACCATTTTCAAGAAGGATCATTCTTGAAGAACTGAAGCCAGGAGTAAGATTAATATTAAATCCACCGTAGCCATACAGGTAGGTCGGATTATCACCAGTTAGTTGTAGGTTCTTTTTATGGACGATAAACATAGGTACCTCGGTCCCATCCTTACTGGTATAAAACACCTGATCTTCTGTATAATCATCTGGATTAAATTTCAGCTCCGTCTCAAAGAACTCTTCAGATACGCCCGTAGCTATGTCAAATTTGTAAATGGTAGGAGGCCTCGTAAAAGACGTAAATGAATAAAAGAAATGGTCATCCTCTTTCTGTCCGCCAAATCCGGAAGCTGAACCCAGGCCAGGCAACTTGATCGACCTCTTGCCTTTGCCGTCGTAATCAAATCTCGAAATGCGTGTTGTAGCGTCCTTAAGGTAACTTACCCACAACTTTCCCCCTCCCGTGCTTACTCCCTGCATGAGGTATTTTGATTCTGGAATCAGTTCCTCCCAATTTTCTTTGGCTGGCTTATTGGGATCTACTTTTATAAGGCGGTATAAAGGCGCATCAATATTTGTTAGAACCAATAGTTTACCACCAATATTATCAACCACATTGCTTTTATTCTCGAAGCCGGAAAATAAGGGCTTAAAGTCTTTATCGCCCTTACTCAGGTCCATATAATGCGTTTCAAAGCCATCAGTACCTGTGCTGACCTGCATCATAAGAAAGCGCTTGTCTTCGGTCATATAGGTAAAATGGAATAGCTTAGGCTCATCATCATTGCGATAGATGAGTTTATCGTTTTCTTGTTTATCCCCCAGTCTATGATAATAAACCGAGTGGTACTCATTTTGTCCACTCAACTCTGTACCTTCTTCAGGCGTTGGATAGCGGCTGTAATAAAAGCCCTTGTCATCCCAGCTTGCTCCTGAAAACTTAACCCACTCGATACGGTCTTCAAGCTCTTTTTTTGTTTCGATTTCCATGACATGAATACGCTGCCAGTCACTGCCACCTTCTGACACAGAATAGGCCACATATTTATCGTCTGGCGAAAAGCCCACCAGGCTCACAGATGTTGTTCCATCCTCTGACATGGCATTTGGATCTATAAACACTTCTGGTGTTCCATCAAGACCTTTCTGGATATAAATCACAGCCTGATTTTGCAAACCATCATTCCTGGAAAAGAAATAATAATCACCTACTTTGAAAGGTGAGCTGAGTTTTACATAATTAAATAGCTCCTTGTAGCGCTCCTTAATTTCATCCCTGTAATCTATCTGCGACAGGTAGTTCTGAGTGACCCTGTTCTGTTCGCCAACCCAGCTTTCTACTTCACTGGCTGTATCGATTTCTAGCCAACGGTAAGGATCATCTATTTGAGTTCCGTGATAATCATCTGAAACTGAAGCATCCTGCCTGGTTTGAGGGTATTCCACGTCTATTTGATTGAATGATTTAGATTTTTCACCTGAGCATGCCAGGAATAGTGCTGCAAACACAAAAAGAACAGATTTATACATATATCGTTTCATTGTATATTAAAAAAATGAATTTAGTTGTTTTAATACTCAAATTCTATTCTACTGACTAATTTTAAGCAGGCATAGTTTTTTCTACCGTCTGGTATTTTTAAACTACAAATGAAGTCAAGCATTCCAAAATATTGTAAACTTTCTCTGATCTGCATCATATTGTCTTTTGGCAGTACTCTTGCAGCGCAAAGCTATCTAAAATCCTATGAGCTTCACGGTAATGGAAAAGCAGATTTGGAATCCTATATGGGCTGCGATTATAAAAAACTCTTTTTGAACAACGGTAATGAGGCTATCCAATTTAAATCGTGGCCATTGTTTATTTACGCTCCAGAAGAATCCAGGCAATGTTCTGAAGGCAAATACTTACTTGAGTCTGAGGCTTATGAGTCCAAAACCAACAGCCGGCTATTCTTTGACATTCGCTTTAATACAATCAATGCAAAAAAAATCTACGGCAGTATTGCTCATAAAGCTCCGTTTAAATTGAATGGGCAAAGCGGGGAAAGCGTCTTCCTGGAAAACATTGAAAAGGATAAGAGTAGAATTTCTAAAGAGAAAAACACAAGCCATTACCAGAATGTTGTACTTCTTGACAAACAGGAGATGAGAGAATTAAGCAAGAATAATATTGTAAAATTGGGGGCAGAATGGCAAATCGCTTGCCAGGAATTTGAAGTCCATAACAATAGCCTGATAAAAAACCAATTGAATTATTTAAGTAAAATAAAATAAAAGCATGCTGGGATTAAAACTACCCACAGATCCACGATGGGTCAATTTGGCAGAGATGAGCCTTGAGAACATATTAACAGATCATGCCTATTGCGAGCAAAAGGCTGCGACCTCTTGCATAAGCCTGATCCAAAGCTATCCAGACAAAAAAGATTTGGTTGAATCTGTCAGCCCGGTTGTCACAGAAGAATGGGGACATTTCAGACTTGTATTAAGGGAACTCGACAAAAGGGGACTTCAACTTGGATTCCAGAGAAAAGATGAATACGTTAATAAACTTTTAGCCTTCCAGAAAAAGGGGGTGAATCGAGAAGATAAACTGATTGAACGCCTTCTGGTATGCGCCTTGATAGAAGCGAGGTCTTGTGAGCGCTTCAGGCTGCTGTCACTCCACATAGCTGATGAAGACCTGAAAGAATTCTACCACGGTTTTATGGTCTCCGAAGCCGGTCATTACAGGATGTTTATCGATCTGGCAAAGAAATACGGGGGCGAAGAAAAAACAAAAATCCGCTGGCAGGAATATCTCGAGCATGAAGCAAAAATCATGGAAGAGCTGGCACCGCGCGGCGACAGGATGCATTGAGGTATGCAAAAACTCGATAAATTATATTGGGACAAAAGATATAAGCAACAGCTCACAGGCTGGGATATAGGTTTTGTAAGCAGCCCCTTAAAAGAATACATCGATCAACTGGAAAACAAGGACATGCGCATACTAGTACCTGGTGCAGGCAATGCCTACGAAGCAGAATATCTCTTCAACTCCGGCTTTCTAAACTGCCATATTCTCGATATTTCTGAAGAAGCCATTAAAGGCATTAAGATGAGATGCCCCCAATTCCCGGAAGACCAGATCCATTGCAGCGATTTTTTCGATCATTCTTTCCAATACGATTTGATTATTGAGCAGACATTTTTCTGTGCCCTTAATCCAGATTTCAGGCCTGCTTACGCGGAAAAAATGCATCAACTCCTGAAAGATGGAGGCTACCTGTGCGGCTTACTCTTTGATTTACCGCTAAATGCCCAAGGTCCTCCTTATGGTGGCTCGGAACAGGAATATCGAAAATTATTTTCAGGTGTTTTCAATATTGAAAAACTCGAATCGTGTTACAATTCCATAGCGCCCAGAATGGGTTCAGAATTCTTTTTTAAATGCACAAAGAAACTATGAACAGCCAAGGCGAACTCATCTACACATATAGTAGCTGTCTGAACCCTTATGATGTAGACATGCATCGCAAGGCTACGCTCACCGGAATAAATCAACTTGCTGACAGGGCGGCGTTCGACCATATCCGGAAGCTCGGGTTCTCGACAGAATTCATGCTTGATCAAAATCTTGCCTGGATTCTTTATCAGAAAGACATCAGCATTGCGAAAGATTTGGTTTTAGGCAAGGAGTATCGAATTCAAAGCATTATTGCCGGCCGGGATAGCCTTTTTACATACCGGGACTTTATCATATTGGATCCCGAAGGGCAAGTCTGTATTGAGATCAGCTCGGCCTGGCTTTTATTTGATCTGCTCAAGCGATCCATGTTGCGACAATACCCCGACGTTATAGAAGATCTCATCAAACGGGGTAATCAGCTTCAATCCCTGGCCAGACCGCACAAGTTAAAAGCCCCTCGCTTCAAGCAGGCAGATTTTCAATCGACCCATCGGGTTAATTACATGGACCTTGATGCCAATAAGCATATCTCAAACCAAAGTCTTATCAGAAAACTCTCTGAGCTTCTCCCCTACGATCTGATGGAAGAAAAAAGAATCTCTGCGGCACGCTTACAATTCAAATCCGAAGCCTTTTTGGGTGACGTTCTAGGCTTCCAGGCCAAACTGCATGACAATGATATAGTGGAACTAATATGTGCTAGCCAATCCAAAACAATTGTATTTGGATTATTCGAATTTGAAAAGAGATTTTAATACACAGATCTAAAGGCTCTCCTTCGCTTCCATACCCTGGAAAAAGTCACTTTCAGAGGCAGTAGATACTCGTAAGCCTCCTTTGTCGGATCTAAGAACCCGAGAAAACAATGATAGCTCTTTGTCAAACAGAAATTTAAAAAGCAATTTAGTCCAGGATGTGTGGTAGTGTATGGTGTTATAATACTCAGGCGCTATTTCTCTGATCTTAGGTAGATTAACCCACGGCACAAAAGAAAAATCATGATGCTCATTATGGTAACCTACATTGAAAGCCAGTTTGTTGAGTGGTCCATAATAACTGTAGGTTTCCTGAGGAGCAGCAACAAGATAGTGTTCCTGTATCCATCGCGCACCCAATGGATGCAGTCCTACACTGAAAACGAAGGATGCTACAAGATATAAAAGAGCCATGGGTCCGAAAAAGTAGACGAGTGCTATATCAACCAGGATTACTGTGATCAAGTTGATCCAAACCCACCTACTCTGGAATTGGATTTCCCTGAGCCTGGGGGGTCTCAAGGCCTGAAAAAGAGGAAAGCACAACAACCAAACCGATTTTCCAATGAAGTTGGATCCGATCAATTTAGCTTCCCATTTACTGGCCAGGTCAGCATCCAGGTCATAGTGCCCCTGGAATGCATGATGTTTGAGGTGGTACTTCCTGAATGACACCGAACTTGGAAAAGCGTTGGGCATATCACACATAATCCCTCCCCACAAATTGGCTATTTTCGATTTGAATACCATATTGTGTGAAAATTCATGGATAAGTATAAATAATGCATGATTTGCGAAAGCCCCAACGGCGTACGCTGCAATCAATACCATCCACCAGCTTTGATCACGCACCAAATAGGCAATAAAAATCTGGGCCGCTACGATAGCAAATGCCCATAAAAAGGATTTGGGATACCTTCCCATCAGCTGTTTAATTTCAGGATGGGCTTTGATGATATCTTTGGTTCTCTGAATATGTGGTTCTTCGCTTTGAGAATAGACAAAATTCATTGCGTCCTTTTCCATTTGTACGATTACAATTTAATTCCAATAATGAGAATAATAATCCAGGAAGATTTATGCCCTTAGGCGGGGCAAAGATACATATAAAAATTCATTAGCATTTGAAGCAAAAACCAACAAATTCGACTATTGGTTCACAAATGCCTGCTAATCATGTTGGTGCTCACCTTCACCTACTGGTTCATCAGAAGTAGTGATATAGCATGTATGGTTGTCTTTATTGTAGTAGAAGAACAAGGGTCCTTCATTTCTCAATAAATCAATAAAATGCGGATAGCGATCAGCCCGGAAGTAGCAATTCAGTGCAGTTCTATTTCCAATCTGGACAAAATCATTGTCTTTGAGCTCACCATTTACAAACCATAAGAAGATATTGCAAGAAGGGATTTTGATAAAAATCTTACACTCTACTTTACTGTCTCTTCTGCTGTAAAGAAATACTTTATAGTTTTCAAATTCCTCAATGATAAAATTGTCCATTTGTATTTTTTTTGCACAGCAAATGTAATCAAATAATCAATCACTGTGATGCCCTGATCTTTTAATAAATAAGATAATAAGTTATAGTTTTGGGGGTCTAAAATCTTGCAAAATCAAAAAGTCCATTATCATAGCTATTGACGGCCACTCATCATGTGGAAAATCAACAATGGCCAAACAACTGGCGGCTGCTTTATCATACCGTTACATTGACTCTGGTGCCATGTATCGCGCTGTGACACTAGCCGTTCTTGAATCAGGGATTTCACTTGAATCCACCGAGCAATTAGATAACTTGCTGAGAAACATTGACATTAATATTGAATATCCACATGGCCATTTCAGGATATACCTGGAAGGAAATGACGTAACAGAACGCATTAAAAAAATGGATGTCTCTTCACGTGTAAGTGAGCTTGCCGCAATCTCATCCGTTAGGAAAAAACTTGTGGAACTTCAGCAAAAAATGGGCGAATCAAAGTCTGTTGTGATGGATGGCCGTGACATTGGCACCGTCGTTTTTCCTGATGCCGAACTTAAACTATTTGTAACTGCAGACCTAGAAACCAGAACAGAGAGACGTTACCAGGAGCTTAAAGCAAAAGCCAATGATGTTGATCGTGATGAGGTAAGCAGGAATTTAGTTTACCGTGATCACATCGACAGTACCCGTCAGGACAGTCCTTTATTGCGAGCCAAAGACGCTGTTCTCATAGACAACAGTCTTATGACCCGAGAAGAGCAATTGCATTTAGCAAAAAAACTAGCCCTAGAAGTTATTGAATCGGTTTAAAAAGAAAAGCCCTGAAAGTTTGGAATGCTACCTTCAGGGCTTTTTGTTTAGCTATGGTGTTATTCTTTATCTCATGACCGTGATATCACCTGATTCGATGACTTCACGACCTGATACTTCCATATCTATAACATATACATATACGCCAGTGATCACTTCATCACCTGATCCGTCAGAATAGGTCCAGGTACCATCCCACAACAAGTCTACTTCGCCATCCTTTGTTGGATCACCGGTACTGTTAAGCTCTTTGTCGTGGACAAGATTACCCCAACGGTCATATATCCTTACGGTCTTAACAAGAATCTCTCCTCCGCTCACATACATCTTCCATGTCCGGTCAGTTTCATTCAGAGCTGCTTCAGCAATTACATTAGGAATATAATAATTCTGTAGCCTGTTAATATCGACCCTGATTGAAGTCTCGATGAAACAATCCTCATTGAAGAATACCTGTACTGTCAATTCAACTTCATCGCCATAGTCGTCGCCAAGTATGGTAACAGGATCGCAATCCGTACCCTGACAGATAATCTCACCATTAGCGAGCCAAATGACATCACCAATGTTTTCAGCTGTCGTGTTGAAACTATACTCACCGGTCTCTGTATTCAGTATTGAAAGAGGACCGACTATGCCCAAAGGAGGCTCCTGTGCGGGTATAATTTCAAATGTAATTTGATCCGTACATCCATTGGCATCCGTAACCAGCAAATTATGTGATCCAGGGTTGATAATGTCTACAAAGGCAGGGAAATTCTGAGGTGCCATATTATCTACCTGGTAGGTAAATGGAGCCGTTCCGCCTGTCAATTCAGGATTGATACCTCCAATGTTGTTTTCATAGCAATCCGGATTAATAGGATTCACTGTAGTAATCTGCGGTGCCTGGTACAATTCGATTTGTACTGTTGTATCATAAGAGCACTCTTCAAACTCAATAGTAAAATTCAAATCATATACGCCAGCCGACAAACCGGAAGGATTGAACAAACCGTTGGCATTGATACCCTGACCACTCCATGCCCCGGTTCCTGGATCAGCAGGAGGATTCATAAGTTCAATATCAAGCTGTTGAGTTACCTCCGTACCATCAAGGCACATTTCAGTAACATAATCATCAAGTGCAAAGAATGAAGGCGGACAACTTGTCGTGATACAAGAGAATACCAATGGATCAAGATCACATGAGTTACTGCTGTTGAAGTTGATTGTAATTTCAACAGTCTGGCCTTCTGTGAGACCGTTCACCCTGAAATCGGAATCTGTCTGATTACCTTGTGACACCCCATCGATTTCAATGCTGTATGAACTTACATCAGCCACATCTTCCCAATCAAAATCAATGAATGTGTTGGTTGCACTACATGTTATATTTGGTGTTATCAATTCCTCGTCAACCTCAATTGTCGCCGTTACCGGAGCTGAATCACAACCATCATTCTGAACGGTAAGTGTTATCACATAAGTACCGGCTGCATTGAAACGCAACTCATACGGGCCAAACCCACTGCCGTCGGCCGATACGCCAGCTCCGAAGTCCCAGAGAGCTGTTTCACCATTAGCTGTAGAAACAGGTGCTTCTACCATAGTTGTCTCAGTCACACAAATATCATCATCACTTACATCTATCTGAGCAGTAGGAATAATTATCATTTCCACCTCAAATACTTCACTGTAATTACACAGTCCTTCTACGTATTGATATTCCAGCATGTAAACCTGATCGCTGTTGGCATTTGGTGTAAATACCCCGTTAGCATCTACAAAGCTTGAATTCCAGCTGCCGGTACCGTTACCAAAACCACCTGTGATCTCAGGATCTTCCAATTGAATTCCTCCAATAGCTCCTGTATAGCAAGGGTCTATAATTTGCGGGAAGGTAATGACAACTTCAGGACAATCTACTGCTGTACAATCGTCTGTACGTGTAACGTCAGGACACTGATCCAGGTCGTTCAATGCAGTCACTTCGATAACCACATTATCTCCAGGCATCAATCCATCGACAAGCAAGCTTGTAGAATCTTGTGTTCCAAGCAATACCCCATTCACCGATACTTCAAACATACTTGCTCCAACGACAGCATCCCACTCAAAGTATACATAATCAATACCTGCATCCGAACATATTGGATCAGAGAAATCAAGCGGTGTACAACTCACGGCTGCGCACTGGGCCGACCTGACAACATCAGAACAGATATTCGGGCTGAGTGCCGTCACTGTAATAGCAACCTCATCATCCGGCATAAGGCCATCGATTATAATCTCAGAATCAGTAATCGTAGATGTTAGCGGAGCCCCACCATTTATGGTATAGCTGATCTCGTATCCTGTAGCATTGGCTACATCTTCCCAGTCGAAATGGACGAATTCGAGATTAGTATCAATACATCTTAGCTCATCGAATGTAAGGGTATCATTAACGACGACCTGAATTTCGCTTTGGTTCATACAGGAACCCTGTAGTTCAGGCGTAGTCACACTTACAGATATGGTCTTGGTGCCTGGACTTGTCCAGCTTACCTGTCCCATTGCATTGATGCTTCCATCCTGTCCATAGTCCCATGTTGCCACAGCATCAACATTACTATCATCAAGGGTAATAAATTCCCCTAGGCATAATTCTGTTGCAGAAGGCGCGAAACTGGCACTTGGCTCAGCAAATACTTCTACACTTCTTGTTCTCATCAATACACAATCTCCATTCTGATACGTGTATGTCAATGTAATAGTATGTACTCCTACAGGGAAAGCTGTCGGGTCAAGGTTACCATCTGTATCCAAAGCTCCAGGCACTGAGCTGGTAAATTCAACTATACCCGATCCTGTCACATCATATGCAAACGGCTGGATTGGCGCATTAACACAGTAAGAAGTATCCGTAAATAAGTTGAATACCCAATCAGGTTGCGGGCAATCCAGAGCCTGACATTCCAGAGAGCTTGCAGGACCGTCGCCACAAGGGGCGTCTCCAGTCGCAAAGACCTCGATAGATATAATATCCTCCACAGACAGACCTGTAAAGTCTATGCTCGTATCTGAGGCATCGTTTGTAAATGGTCCCATTGGCATCGGTGATTGCAATACATTAATCTGGTAACCCGTAGCTCCTGCAATTGGCTCCCAAGAGAAGCTCACTGAACTGGCTGTTGTAGAACAGTCAAGCACAGGAGCCGTCAATGGAGCAATTACTTCAAAGCTTTGTTCGACAGGTAAGGATTCACATCCATTCTCATCAATAACAACCAATGAAACATTATACATACCTGGTGTTCCTGAAGAATAGCTGATTGGCCCAGGACCACTCTGGTTGCCGCTGTTATAATTATCTGTTGACCATATATACTGAGTTATCACAGAAGGATCTCCAGTGAAATTAGCCTCTGCCAATTCTCCCGTACATACCGGTGATACCAAGTCAAATGTAGGCTCCGGCAATGGCAATGCTTCTACAAATACTTCAACAGGTGGTGCCTGACCACACGGCGTATTCGCGAAGACTACAATTGGCTCATTGACCAAGAAATCATAATTTGTAAAATCAACTATGACCGAATCGTTCACCGGCACATTAAACAGGGTACCTTCTGCACCTTCAGGAAATACCCAATCATATGTTGTGCCTTCACCAGTAATGGCAACCACGAAAGACTTTTCGGTTAGATCATTTGCGCAGAAAGTGTCCTCACCATTTATTGTTGGTGGCGCAGCTATTCCGGTATCAAGGTCATAAGGACCAAATTCTTTTGAACATTCGTCCAGTATGAGCAATTGGGGGTCATAGGCGCCATCCACAAAGCTGTACTCCAGTTCAAGTGTATACATACCTTCCTGACCCGGCATTACCGTAAAGCAAGGACCGTTGGCTACTGTATTACCCATTTCATCAACCCAGGACATATCCAGATAATCCGGACTGATCGTAGAATGTTCTTCGTGTTCATCCTCAATGCGCTCAAGGTCCAGTTCAAAGCAGTATTCTGTTCCAGTTGGCGTACATGGCCCTTGAGCCAGTATACCTGTTACAATAGCAGTATCCACTGTGACTAGCAGCAATGAATCACAACGCTCTCTGTCCCAGTCGCGCTCGATAGATCCTTCTGCAATTCTGAAGAAGAATTCTTCCATGTCGACTGTCAGTTCATAAGTGTCATTAGGCCATTCCCAGTCATAGTAATCCAACTCCCAATCCTCATCACGGAACTGGCAATCGAACATGTATAAGGTTACATCTACCGGCTCAAGATTACCGATAGGGATGATATTCACTGTTTGTACAAAAGGACAATTACATTCCGGATCGAATACATCGAACATCAAAGTAGCGATACCTGTATCCTCGTCCAGTGCATCCTCTACCTGATCGTATGTAATATTACCCGGTCCAATCCATTCTATTCCATCGCCATTCGGATCATCACCTATTTGACCAGGATCCCATCCTGTTGCTTCAAGTAAGTCTTCGACACATACTTCGTATGGACCAAATTCCTCATCCGGGAATGGCTGAATTGTAATTTCAAGACAACAGTCATCACACGTAACTTCAGAGCATTCAGCTATAATTTCTTCAAGACAGATTTCAAATACCGTTGGTTCCGTAACATAGTCGAAAGACAAAGGCGGAATTGAATATCCATCTCCGTCTTCACCTGTTTCCCATGACCCGTCAGACATGCCTTCAATAGGAGGATTGAATGTCCAGAAAAACTCAGCCGAAAGTTCCGGATTGTAAGGACCTGCATCATCGTATTCTCCATTATCTGAAGGTGAATCACCTTCGTGCCAGATATCAAATTGCAATATGGTATTAGGGCAGAAAGTATTGGCTGGAAATCCTGGTGCCTGCTGACAATCTGGAGTCACCACAACTTCTTCAGGAGTATCCAGAATAAACTCCAAACCCTTTTCAATTGTAATTTCATAATCACACTCAGCACCATTACAACCATCCACAAAGAGATAATATGTATTACCTACGATAAGGTCACTCAATCCATATGAAATAGGATCCAATCCACTGGAGCAGAAAGCATCTCCACCAATACATTCTCCATCGTCATCCTCACAAAAATCGTAAACACCGGATTGAAGTCCAATAGAACCACTACCCTGCGCACACTGGAATGGAGCCACCTCGACACACAGGTCTGTCCCACCAGCTACAAATGAGAACCAAGAAATATTGTGTGGTACTCCTGCACCATTACACAGTGTAGACGGCCAATCCTCCAGTCCACCTGTCCACTCTGGTGTACATGATTCAAAACCATCCAATAGTTCTTCAATATTGCATGTATGACAAGCCGGAATCGTTTCACATGAAAGGTTACAGGTTACACCTCCACCGGCACAGTTGGCACAAATAATACATACCTCGAAAGAGTGTGACAATTGATTGCCACATTCGTCTTCAATGATATATTCTACAGGCGTACAGCCTTCTCCAAATTCTTCTGTAGGTGGTGGACCGATGATAATAAACTGAGCACCACAATTATCTTCGAATTCAGAGCCTTCCATCAATGGAAAAATAGGCCATGCTTCTTCTTCAGCTTCATTCTCAAAATAACCGTTAGGAAACGAGAAGCCCTCGTCACAATTGGCTACTACAATATCGATATCCTCGGGAAGGTAATCGTCTTCGTCACCCAACCACTCTGGTCCTTCGTCATCTACGACCGATATTTCCTGTACATGCGTTTCACCAGGGTTGCCACAGGCATCTTCAAACATCCAAGTTCTAGTGATAAGGATATCACACGGATCTGTGTCATCAATGACTTCGTCAAAAATGGCAGGCACCCCTTCACACAGGTCTGGCGCAAATAAATCGGGTGCTACAGGTACATCAGATTCACATTCGTATTCTTCATCATCAGGCAAGTTGACAGCATCAAGAGGTCCCTCTGTATCCTGAACCACAATAGTCACTGTAACCGGAGCAGACTCATTATCGCACTCATCGATTACCACGACATCAAATTCATACAAACCTGCCACGACTCCAACACAGTTAGGATCTGGAGTAGTCGCTTGATCCGGTGCCGGATCGGGAGAAAATTCCCATACTAAGTTGTTAGGTAAGGTACAGTCGTTTACATCACTACCGATCGCATTGTTTACAATACTTGTAATGAGGTTTTGAATAAGACCATCCTGGATCTCTTCAACATCACATTCAAGAGCTGCAGGATTTGTTTCTATATTATCAATAACCGGTGGATCAAAATCATCTATGATTACGTCAGCCTGTGTTTGAACGGTGTTGCCACATTCATCTTCAATAGTAAATGTTACTGTTTCAAAATCGTTACAATCTGGAACTGTACCTGACCAGTCATGAGTAATTGTGAGAAGCGATGGGTCCGTAGTACAGTCATCAATAAAAACAGCATTACCGAAAGCAGCTACCCAGTTAGCAACATCGCCTGGGTTTGTCAGTGCGTTACATGTCAAAATAAGGTCTGAAGCTTCCGCAGTCACTACCGGATCAGCTGTATCCTCAAGGGAGGCGGTTGCTGTATAGGTCTCGGTGTTTCCGCACTCATCCTCTATGGTGAAGGTGACCTGGATTTCAGGTCCATCACAATCTGTGAATATCTCACCGGCATAACTGTTGGTTAATGTACTTTCTACATATGTCACATCAGAGCAGTTGTCCGACACAGCAATACCTGACATGATATCACTTACCCATGTACTCAAATCAGTGGCATTACCAGAACCATCACACTCAAAGGTGATATCCCATGCACTTGGACCATCCAGAAATTCCGGATCTGTGGTATCTTCTACATAAAATGTTGCAAAAGTAGAGGCACTCTGGTTGCCACATTCATCCTCTGTGTAGAACTCTACTGTTACCTCTCCATCATTGGCGCCGCAACCTAATGTCAGGTCGGTCAATGCAACCGGATCAGGTATTGTTGTCCATACTAAATCCGGATCTTCAGTACAATCGTCATCGAATTCTGCATCGGCAAATGTGTTGACCCAGTTCATCAGTTCTGCCGCATTATTGGGACCACATTCTACTGTTTGATCATCGGCAGCAGTATCAAGGCTTGGAGCTACAGTGTCATCAATATCTACATCAATAGTGACAATCACATCAGCTTCATTGCCGCAATCGTCCTCGGCTGTAATTTCAATGGTAATCTGATCACCACAATCAAAATCTCCAGGATCTGAATAGTCCCAGGTAATAATGGCAGCATTAGGACAACCAGCAAATGTTGCAGATAAGCTGTTCAAGTAATCCATGATATCCTGATCATTGCTGTCATCATCACATTCCAGCAAAAATCCTGCTGGAGTACCTGGAGGATTATTCCAGGTTATTTGTGCATTCAAACTGAAAAATCCGAAAAAAATAAGGGCTAGTAAAAAAGGTTTTCTCATAATAAATTAGCCTTTCGGCTGGTTTAAAATTATCTTATCTCAATATCGTAATATCACCAACAATAAATTCCGATCTTCCTTCTATCTCAATCTCCATCGCGTAAACGTAAACTCCTGATTCAAGCTGATTGTCTCCTGAGAATCCGTCCCATAATTCCACTTCTGCTTCCGGTGTGGTAATATTAAAGTTGTTGTCATATATCAAATCACCCCACCTTGTATATACTTTGATACTTCTAGGGAAGGTTTCGTTACCTTTGATATACATTGTCCATCTGGAATTAACACCAGGCGTACCGCTAAATGCCACAATATTAGGGATATAATAGGCCTGAATTTCTTTCACATCAACCAAGAAAGATTCAGAAAATGCCATACATCCTCCATTATAAATAACCTCGACGGACAGTTCAAAGTCAGAAATTGCATTTACTGCAGTAAATTCTGTGCAATTTATTCCTTGACAAACAATTTGTCCACCCGAAGTCCATATAATGTCTTCAATATTATCTGCATCCTGTATGTTGACTGTATAGCTAGCATCATTTTCAGATATGACAGTGCTTGGTCCACTGATTGTGACTTGTGGCGTCAACGGCGCAAATAAATTGATTTGAGCTTCATTGATACATCCATTACCATCTATGATTTCTACCGTATGAGATCCTATAGATACATCCATGAACTCTCCAGATGCCTGGAATGATCCGCCATCAAGGGAATAGCTGTAGCCTGAAGCACCTCCCATACCGGTTGCCGTGATTGTACCTGTCTCTTCCATTGGACATGCCGGATCCATGGCTTCAAGCGTCAGGTCTGGTTCATCAACGAAAGTGATTTCCACTACTGGTGCCGTATAGTCGCAACCCCCTTCGCTGTAGGTATATACAAACTCATAGGTTCCGGGACCAACCAAAGATGGATCAACTGCTCCAGAAGGATCCGCAATAGCTGCCCCACTCCAGCTTCCTGTACCATTACCAGAAAGATCATTTGGAGTAGCTGTAATGGTGAATGGCTCGGCATTAGAGTCCAGACACACCTGATCCAGCGTATTGCTGGAGAATGACCACGTCGTCGGATCACACGGCTTGGATGAACAAGAAATAGTTTGTGACATGACATTATCACAAGCACATTCGGAAACCGCTTCGATGAACACATCGACTTGCTGATTTTCGTTCAATCCAGTAATCGTATAACTGGTATTACTCGTTGTACCGTCAAAGACACCATTTACAAAGATGGTATACTCCTGAGCACATTCTACCAGTGCCCAACTGAGGTCAATACTGTTGATATCGTCAGATACGCAATCCAGAACCGGAGAAACAAGTTCTTCCTGTACTTCGATGTTTACTGTTTCAACATCACCCTGACAGCCGTTATTATCTACAAACAGGCTGATGGTATAGTTGCCTGGCGTATCAAAACGCACATCGTAAGGGCCGAAACCAGATCCTGCAGGTACTCCTCCATCAAAATCCCAGTTCGCTACTTCGGCACCTGTTGGTGCATAATTACTTATAAGTTGAACTGTAGAGCCCTCGCAAATTACACTCTCAGATGTCAACTCAAGCTGAGCTTCCGGAATAATATCTACTCTGATTTCTACTGTGTTCTGGAATGTACATTCCCCTTCAGTGTATTCGACCGTAAGGATATAATCCTGTGAATTGTTTGCTGGTGTGAAATTATTATTGGCATCGACAAACGGTGTCGTCCATGTCAATGTCCCTGTTTGTGATGGATCATTACTGTCCGCTGAAACATCCAGCTTGATAGAACCCAATGAAGGCTCCCAACACAATTGATCGACGACATTTATATTCCAGGTAGGGGCTATACATGCCTTTGATGAACATGTAAATACCTGAGAGGAAATATTATCACAGGCACACTCAGATATAGCTTCTACCACGACTTCTATCTCCTGATTTTCAACAAGACCTGTTACAGAATATTGAGTATCTGTAATCCTGTCTACTTCCGTGCCATCGACAAAAACGGCGTACTCTCCTGCACAATCCACTGCATCCCATGAAATATTGACTTCATTGATATCTGAGGATGTACAAACCACCTCGGGAGCCAATAGCTCTTCTTCAACAGTAATGATTACAGACTCCTGTGGTCCGATACAACCATTGTTATCTACACTTAATCCAATGGTATAAGTTCCTGGTGTATCGAATGTTACATCATATGGCCCAAAATCAGAACCACTGGAAGTACCTCCATCAAAATCCCACATAGCTGTTTCTCCAACTGTCGCTGTATAATTGCTCTGCACGCTTACTGAAGAACCTACACAAATGACGTCTGAGCTTGTAAGCTCTAATTGTGCTGCAGGAATGATATTGACCCTTACATTGAAAGTTGTATCAAAACTGCAATTCCTTTCTGTATAATTAACAGTCAGGCTATAATCTTGTGATGTATTGCCAGGCATGAAATTATTATCGGCATCCACTTCTGAACTTACCCAACTCACCACACCAGTTTGGCCTGAACCAGATTCAGCACTCACATCAAGCGCTATAGGCCCAGAACCAGCTTCATAGCAGATTTCACTTGGTACATTAGTCGTCCACACGGGTGGAACGCATGCCTGCGAGCGACATAATTGTGTTGACTCTTTATCCCCGCAAACAGGATCAAGGGCAATAACACGAATTTCAACCAGCTGCTCAGGATCAAGACCTGTTAGCAGATAATCTGAGTTGGCTTGCGTGGAAACCAAGTCTCCGTCAATATATACTTCATAATCAGACACTGCACTTTGATCTTGCCAGCCAAACTGTATCAAGTCGGTTTCGACATCTGCACAAGCAATGACCGGTGTTCTGACTGTATCCTGTACTGTAATTTGTGCAGGAACCAATTCTTCAGGACAGCTGCCTAAGGTATAGGCTACTGAAATAGTATAAACACCTGGCGCATCCCAGCCAATTTCAAGCTCATCCGGAGAAATCGGGTTATCAAGTCCACCATCTGTTTCTATTCTTCTAGTCACATTAGCCGGTGTAGCTTCCATCGTCAATGTCAAAACATCATCTACGCAAATAAGACTATTGCTGAGATTATACGAAGGCACAGGGACTTCAAGAAGCGTAAAGTCAATTGATTCGCTTGTAACACAATTATCAATTGGACTTGTATACCTGAATGTTATTCTAGTTACACCCACATTTACTTGAGAAGGGTCAAACATTCCGTTGGCATCTACTCCAGAACCTATCCACTGGAATGTTCCTGCACCAGGAGATGCACCATCAATTGTGACATCAATTTGTACAGGATTCAATACATCATTTCCACAGAATTCCGTAGCCGATGCTGCAAGTTGAATATCAGGAACGAGGCACGCTTTTGCTTCACAGGTCTCTGTTGAAACAGCGGTATTACATCCATTGCTTGCAGTAACGGACACACTGATATCTACCTGGTCACCTTCTACCAATCCCGTTTGCAGATAATCGGAATTGCTTTGAGTGAACACCTGTGGTGCTCCTCCATTCACGATAACTGTCACTTCATATTCGTCTGCCAAAGGATGATCATCCCAGTCAAAATCAACTTCGGACGTACCAGGTACACATGTAATTAAAGGCGCTGGGACAGTATCCAATACTGTCAGCTCAACCTGAAAGTCGTCATTACAACCAGAAGCTGGATCAGTGAGGCTGACCATAACAGTCTTGGTTCCTGATGTCCGGTAACTCAATGCTGAAAAATCGCCTTCTGAACCACTGCCATAATCATAAACACCATCAGGAGAAGCCCCCATCAATTCAATGACCTCACCTACGCAAAACTCGGTAGCACTTGGTGTGAAACTAGGATCCGGAATTTCATTGATTGTAATATTAGCTGCAAAGCTGCCAGAACATCCAGCTGCATCCTCATAATTGAAATTCAATGTATTGACACCTAGAACAAGGTCGTTTGATAATGGATCAAAAGCACCATCTGCTGTTACACCCGGACCTGAATAACTTCCTGTATATCCAGCTGAAAGTTCTATATCAAATTGAGTTGGTATATTTTGTACTTCGCCTTCACAGTACTCATAGTCTATGAAGTTATTATTTGTAATACCAGAAAAATCACATCCTGGAGCAACACACGTCACTTCCTGACCTGCAACCACACATGAAGTATTGCCTACAGAAGTTACTGTGATGGTTGCCTGATCACCTCCATTAATTCCTGTGATCACATATGTATTTCCAACCATCATTCCTGTAGCTCCTGCTGGAATATTTACCTCAACTACATCATAAGAAGTAGCTCCGGCAACATCCATCCAAGAGAAGATAATCTGTGAAGGATCCCCACCACATTCCACTACTGGAGCAGCAAGATTTTCTTCTACGGTTACTTCAAATGTTTCACTAGATGTACAACCATCCAAATCTGTTACTGTCAAAGTATATTCGTAATCACCAGGCATATCAAAGGTGACACCGATTCCTTGGGCATTAACATCACCTGTGGTAATTGTACCGTCCGGCACATCCCACTCATATAAAGAGATCAATGCAGGATCTCCATCATAAGCAGTGAAGTATTCCTCTCCATCACAAAGCATGGCTGCACCATCTGTCAGTACATCAGGGCCTGCAACTACCATTATAGGAAGAGGAATTGAATCGCTTGATCCACAGCTGTTGGCTGCAGCGACAAATAAGGTATCTGTCGGTACGTATGTATCAATGCTGACCGCAAGACTGTCTTCAGCCTGGAATAATGTATTATATGAAGGAGGAATAATCCATGTGTAATCTGTATCAGGTAGTGTATCAATACTGAAAGTGAGTAAATTAAGCTCGTCTTCACAATACACCTGGTCATATGGGTTAACATCAGGATCAACGGAAGAACCTCCGACAAGGTCATATGGACCAAATTGGAAGTTACATGGGTGTTCCTCTTCAATACCTGCTAGCTCATCATCCATATAATTCAAATCCTGGATAAAGGACTGGAGGTTTATGATATACGTTCCTGTCTCAAGGAAGGTAGATTGTGTATTGGATACAACCATTCCTGTATTAACATCGACCCATTCAAAACTTGGTGCCATGATATCAATCTGGTTGCCGTCAGGATCAAGAGCTATAATTTCAAAGGTAAACTCAGTACCATCAGACGTACAATCACCCACGATGACCGTATCCAGCATGGTTAATGGGGTAATTGTCAAACTGATCAAGCTGTCACAGGTTTCATCTTCCCAATCCGATTGAGAAGATTCGACCACATAATCGGCACCTTCAGGCAGGCTTTCCAGGTCTGGAAATTCTTCTTCAAACCATTCATAAGGTAGCATACATTCCCAAATGAAGAGTTCAACTTCTTCTCTCTCAACCGTTCCCTGGATATTGATGTTTATTATCTGGGTGAAGTCACACCCGCAGTCATCGACAGTCTGTATTTCAACTGTTCCATCACCATCTTCCACCATGTCATATGTAACAAGCCCTGCTATCCATGGATTACCATTTTCATCTACGGCATCTGCATCTCCCGGATCCCATCCCAGCAAAAGATCGATTGCACACACATCATAGGTGTCGAACATCTGATCTCCTGGGGTTATAATATTTACTTCAGTACAAATAGGGCCTTCTGCATCAGAATCACATTCTGCAATGACATTATCCAGACAAACAGTGTAGGTTCCATTTTGACCAAAAATAGCATTGATACCATTTGCGCCTAATTCACCATCAAGATCACCAATAACGGCGGGAGAACCTGTACCGCTGAAAGAACCGAAACTCCATTCTATATCATTGACGCCCGGTCCTTCAAATGTCCAAACCCACTCGGCGCCCAGGGATTCATAAAATTCATCATCTAATTGAAAGAGGACTTCGAGGCCAGCACAAAAGTTACCGTCACCCAGGCTGTTTTCGCAGCTTCCACCCCTACCTGAATTGTATTCGGGATCCTGGAATTCAGCATCTACCAATGGAGGCAACTGAAAAGCTTCCGCACTACTGATAAAGACTTCTACTGTACAGACCGATCCACTACAACCATCAATCACCAGGTTATAAATATCACCTATCACCAGATTTGTTGCCATAAGGTTAATAGGTTGATCACTACAGTTCGCATCTCCGGCAACGCACTCACCACCAAAGTCCGGACAACCGGCCCATAGTGCTACCTGCACACCAAAGTTACCGTTGGACACCGTATCACAGGTACCTGGTACAGGAACAACCGCTAATTCAATTTCGGAGGATCCTGCAACGAACGAAAACCATCCGGGGTTGTGAAATGCTCCACCGTCACATAATGACTCACTGGGTACAGAACCACCAGGAGGTGGGTTTGTAAATGTATATCCGTTGATATCGTCAAGATCACATAGTGCTGTTTCTTCTGAGTCGTTACAACTCACGCCCCCCTGGGCAGAAAGGCTGGCAGTAGATACTAGTATCCCTAGTAAAAGGAGTGTAAGGTTCTTTATCATGATGTTATTAATCGGTCAAAAAATCAATCAACTAATCTTCGTTGGTATCTCGTTTTTTACAGGAAGTGCGTTCTTATCTAATCAGGGTGATTTCCCCGGATATAGACTGTTCCGTACCATCTATACGCAATAATTTTGCCACATAGATATAAACCCCTTCTTGAGCTTTTTTACCCATGTAAAATCCGTCCCACACGAAATTAAAGCTATCTCCCGAAAAATCGGGACGAAAAAGTACTAAATTTCCCCATCTATCGAAAATTCTGAAGTCAAAAACTTTATTTATGGCATCAGAAAGATATATCACAAATTCATCGTTGTTTCCATCCCCGTTGGGACTAAAAATATTTGGTATAAAATATTCCTGGAATTCATCGGCTCTGATTTGAATACTATCTCGTGCCACGCATCCAAAGATATCCTGTATTTCAATTACAATTGTCTCATTATCAATAAGTTGATACTCCGTGCTCAGACACTGATCACAATCAATAGCCTGCAGGCTTGTCCAGTTGATTTCCTCTATTTCGTTCCCTGGAACAGAACTCATGGCATTCAATGTGACTACATCACTGATACGACCGGAGATGTCCTCGCCCAGGTCGACATCTATGACTCTACCCTCTTCGATACTAAACTGACTTTGCCATTCGCACCCATTGTTATCAGTCAGCAAAAGCGCGTAGTCTCCGGGCTCAAGCTGGATGCGTGGCAAACGGCTCAAATCAATTATCTCAGTATTCAATCGCATGCCAAATGCGGTATTAAACGGAAGTCCGCTTAAAACCAGGAATCCATTCTCAGGAAAACAAGCCGGGTTTTCAATTTCGATAGCCGTATTGCTAAAACTGTTTTCCATAGATATGATACTGAATTTCTCCTCAGCGCTGCATCCATCCAATAAGTTTAATATCTGAACTGAAAACTGCCCATCTTCATCTAGCAATAGTGTCAAGCCATCGTTTTGAATGGACACCCCATCCCGATACCAGACTATGGCATACTGGGATGGATCACCATTGAGCTCTACATCCGCCGTAGCAGTTGGAGATGTGCAGTTTAAGATGGTATCAGACAAACTAAAACTATATTCTATTTCTGTACTTAAATCCTCGAGTTCCAGTACGGCCACACCAAAGCATGCCCCATCAAACGCCAGCACTTCGTATTGGCCAGGGTCGGAAGCCAGAATACATTCCAAATCCTTATCATTCAGTAATGATCCATCCAGTGTCCAGAATATACTGTCCAGACTGTTAGTGGCAACAAGGCATATCTCGGTTTCAGTTCTGTTACAATTAAGAGGATCTCCAGATATTTCAATATCCACAGGAATATTCAGGAATGAAACATTCACAGATTGCATGGATGAGCAGGCGTTCGCACCAAAAACTGTGAGTGTGTAATCCCCTGTTGTAATTGGTATAGGATTTTGTTCATTCGAACTGAATCCAGATGGTCCGGACCATAAGACAGAATCTGCCTGAGAATTAAGCTGCAGGTCAAAAGGAGGCAAACTCATGTCGCAAGGACTGACAATATCGTTCACAATAAACTGCGGTAAGGAAGCATCGCTTATCACAGAAAAGCTGTCGATAATCAAACAGCCATTTATATCAAGGATTTCAACAGTATAATCACCTGGAGTTCCAAGCATAAAAACGGAGTCTGTGCTTGTAAGCATTTCTGGACCATCGACAGCTATTTGTTGAATACCTTGGCTTGTTCCTATACGCACTTCAACTGAGCTGGTTTGACAATCCAGGGTATCGGCAAATATCTCTACAGTCGTCTGCATAGGCCTGTTCTGTAGTTCAAGTACCAGGCTATCTGTACAGTCTTCAAAACTGGCTTCTATCAAATAACTGCCCTCAATATATACGCTGTATGATCCATCCTGCCTTTCGAATATGGATCCAGGGCCTGAAATATTTAAATTAACATCAGCAGCATTGACCAAAGCAATATTGAAGCTATCCTGAAAACACAAAGGGGGTGTCACCACAATATCCCAATCGAAGGTGTCAATACCATTAATTTCAAACGCCAGACTGTCAACACACAGTCCTGAACGTATTGACAATATATAATTGCCAGCGCTTCTCAGCTCAGCGATAGGCCCCTGGGTATTACCAAGTTCACCATTATCTGTAGACCAGCTAAATGCATCTATACCTGCAATATTACTGCTGCTGTTTAAAGCATTCAAAAAAACGCTTTGACCACAAACGACGGGTTGATTCAAGCCCGAAACTTCGAAATCTATCCTGTTTACCCTTGCACTGAAATGAATCACGCTATCGCATAGTGTAGCATCAAAATTCTGAATATACAATGTGGTATCGAGCTCATCAAAGACTTTGATCCCTCTGTAATCAAGAGTGTCTCCCTCGCAAATAACCGTATCGATCATGACTTCATTGTTGGATTCAAGCACTCTGAGTGAGACACACTCAGAACTTATGCCAGCACAAATGCTGCGATCCATAATGAGGTCTTCCAATTCTGAAAGAAGCAATAATTGATCGATTTGATCCTGATGTACTTCATCATGGATTATAGAGCATACGGTATAAAAGCCAGATCCCAAATCATCCGTATTTTCTGGTACTGTTTCATATTTAATAATCGTGTCATTTCTGCTGAACACATATGTCTGTTGCTGTCCGGGGTAGATAACAGCTTGCAAATCGACAGACAGCTCACCGGCCTGCACATCCTGGCCTTCGCAAAGTGTTACCACCCCTCCTGGAGAATTGAATACATAATCCCCCGGAAAGCTCAGGCATTCCTCGCAATCTATTCCTGCATTATCACAAAAAATAATCTCAAAATATCTGAGCTGGAATTCAGAATCTCCCAGGTTTTCGATTTTAAGTACCCAGGCTCCATTTGCGGAACCCATGTTGAATTCCTCAAGGCAGCCTCCAAATGGGTCATAGCTGCCCATATAATTAGTGAATGATGCCCAGGGCTCTTCATTATTCCATGTACCAGAAATACCTTGATCAGGCATATTGGCTTCGGCACATGTATTAAAAAGTATGTTCCAGTTTATAAAGGGACTAAGGTCTGAACTCAGCCTTCCAGGTCCGGCCAGAACCAATTCTTGCCCAAAAGGTGAAATCAAGGTAATACGGATATTTTCGATTCTATCATGACTGAACACCAATCTAACTCCACACAAGGTTTGATTGGAGTCAAGATCATCATTTATAAGTCCTTGAACATTGATAACCACATCAGAAGAAGAGTTTGCCGAAATCAATATATCCTCGCTGATACCACAGCCCTGAGACCAAAGCTTTTCTGTACCTGCATGCTGAATGAGCAGGAATACCAAAACAAAAGCAAGCCTCAAAACTGTCTTAAGCAAATCCACAACCTCAAGATTATAAATTCGTACAAATAAAAAAAACGATTTAGAAGCCGGTTTCTATGGCTTCTAAATCGTTTTCGTTTTGATAAAATTACAAATTTATGTATTAAACGCTGAGACCAAGGGCTATGCATGCTTTAATCCCGAATAACTGTTACATCTCCGGTAAAGTATTCTTCTTCGCCATCTGTATAACGGATAGAGATAACATAGACATAAACGCCTTGCTCTACAAACCTGTCGTTCATAGTACCATCCCAACCAAATGAGCTGTTATTTGGCTCATGAGCTGTCTGGGCTTCGAATATCAGGTTACCCCAACGGTCATAGATCCTGAACTCATCAATGGATTCCACATACTGATCCGATTGGATATAGAATATTCCATCGCCTGTATTGGATCCTGGGAAAAATATATTTGGTATATACACATCCTTGACTAGGCGCTCTCTCACAATAATGCAGTCTGTCGTAACGCAACCATTAATGTCTGTAACCGTAGCACAATATTCAGCGATCTCATCAGGACTGACATCAATAGACCAACATTGCTCCGGACCACCACTGCAAATGATTGTACCGTCTTCAGTCCATTCAATGAGTACGATGTCTGAAAGATCCAGATTGCTTGCCAGTTGAAGATTTGTACTTCCAATATTTTCATCAATTTCCCGGTCCTCTCCGGCATCAACAATAAAATCTTCAGGATTTAAAATCTGGATATTTTCAATAGTCTGAATGCATCCAAATTCATCTTCAACAATAATATCAAATATTCCAGGAGGCAAATCGTCAAATTCAGGACTTTCCGACCATGTCATGCCTCCATCAATAGAGAAAAGCAATCCATCTATGTCCTGTATCGAAGCAATTATAATGCTGCCGTTCTCTGTACCTGCACATGGAGGGTCTGCAGTTTGTGTCTGTAATAAAGGCATCAGTACCAATTCAAAACTCTCGCTTATTTCAGGGCAAGGATCAATGTTTGAGAAGCTGTAACTGAGCGTCAATAAGCCGGGATCATAATCTGAAGCCATCAACATAGTACTTCCTGCTGCACCTTCAACAAAAAGCTGTCCATTTACATACCAATCACCTCCGGGTTCCTCTCCTACTATATAATCTTCAAGAATTATCTGGTCATCATAGCTGATACAATCTCCGGAATTCTGTGAAACACCAGCTTCCGGTAAAGACTGGATATCAATGGATACTTCATTAAATGCGTCACAATCTGACGATCCGGACTCATCAGGAGTAAATCGGAATGTATAACTGCCCGATTCAGCTCCACTCATATCAATAGTAGATCCTGTAATACCCACAACACTAGGTCCAGACTGGAAGCTCCAAGTTCCTTCTGCTGTATTCATGGTCTCCAGGCTGGCAAGGTCAAAACTCTGGTCACCACTGCACAGTGGTCCCGCTTGAAGAAGATTAAGGTTAGGACAGCTGCAATCGAGAACATTGACAACTGTTGTATATTGTCTTTCATCACAGGTAACAGAACCTGTTTCAGTATTGAATATGAAAAAGAACACTTCACCGACTTCTTCATTTTCAAAGCATACATTCGACACGTTAGAACCATCTCCATCATAGGTAGGATCGAGCGTCCACGCACCATCCACACCTGATATAAACTCATTCAAATCAATACACAAAGGAGCATTCACACTACTTTCATTGCAAACCTCTGCTTCGGGAACATGAGTAACCACCGGCGGGGCAACCACCTCAATGCTGATCTGGCCAAAATCAGGACATCCCTGGGGTACAGATTCAAGTGTATACTGAAAAAGGTAAAAGCCTTCCAGGCCGGACAAGGAAAACGCGCTGGAATCATTAATCATAACGGCAGGGTTACCGCTTATAAAACTCCATATACCTTCCGGAGCATCCGCCGGCAAATAATTATCCAGATCTACATCAGGCCCGTCATTGCATAAAGGAGAAGGTGGTACAAAATTAACTGAAGGACAGTTGCAGTTTCTTACTGTTACATCCATTACATATGACCTTTCATCGCAAGGCACTTCTGCAGTATTGGTAGTATAAGTAAAACTGTATACACCAGGGTTAAGGCCTTCAAAATCGACACTCGACGCATCTGTCAAAACTCCGCCATTATAAGAAGGAGGGGCTGTCCAGATTCCGCCAGAACCCTGTACAAACTCATTGAAATCAAGTGTCGTTGGATACACAGTGATATTGGTCCCATTGCAGGCAAAAACTTCAGGCTCCACTATTGCTTCTGGCGGGTCATACAGGTTCATTGTGGAAGACAGGCTGGCTATGCATGAACCACCGGGAGGATTGGTTAATGTAAAAGTAAATTCATACTGCCCTGCTTCCCGATCGGAAGCAAATACACTGCCACCAACAAGTATACTTGGATCAGGTCCTGATACTGACCAACTACCGGATTCATTATCAGGATTATCCAAAAACATATTTAAGGCATATGAACCTCCAGTACTACATAAGTCCTCAAGCGGATTGATACTGAACTGAGGACAAGAACAATTGATAAGTTCTACATCTACAGTACGGGTCACTGGGGGACAAGCCGATAGGCTGTCTTCCATGTAATAAAGGAAACGATAGTTACCCAATTCCAAACCTGTGAAACGTACTACATTATTTTCGTCTATAAGCACACCTTGTTCATTGGTCGACCAGCTACCCGGATCTGCATCAATTATCAAATCATCAAGGTCAAGCGTATCAGGACCATTGCCGGTATCTTCATTACATATGCGCACTGTCTGATCCAGTGTAGCATCAAGGGATTCAAAGACAGTAAATCGTACTGTAGAATCCTGTGGACAGTCCGGAGGTAGATTCGGGTCGGTCAATGTATAGCTAAGGGCATATTCACCAGGCGTTGTTGCCTGTGAAATTATAAGTATGGTATCTACTATATCAATCATGGGTGGATCAATACTCCATTCACCTGGTTCATCTGTAATCTGTATCAATCTCAGATCAAAGCTGTCGATCAGATTACAAAAGTCAGGTAAACTGCCTATTTTAACACTCGGACATGAGCAGTCAATAACATTAATATTGAAAGGGAAACTTTCATTCGGGCATGGTGCCATTGCATTTGTGGATTGGAATGTATACCTGTAAATCCCGGGAATAGAGCCGTCAAAATCCACATTAACTGCATCAGTAACAGGTAAATTATTATTATCAAACCAATTACCTTCTACCCCATTTTCATAAGAGGTCAAGTCTATCGTTACCGGTAAAAGTCCACTATCAATATTACATATGTCTGCACCTGTAGCAGTCAGTGCATCCTCTATAGGATCAAATTGCTGTACTGTGAAAGTGTCTGAACCTGAACACGCTGAAGCACCCGCCCCGAGAATAACATTCAAAATATACTCACCCCCGGAATCCACTTCAGCTGTTTGATCAGACGAAATGAGGTTTCCGCTTCCATCATACCACTCATAGCTATCGAAGCCTGCTCCACCATCAAGGATAACCGTTTCGCCGGTACAAAGGTCAGCCCCATCAATTTGAGGGTCCAGCTGATTGTTTTCCGTAACAGTAATGACGGTTGAATTCATGCACCCTTCAGTTGAAACTACTGTTAAATCCCAATCGCCAGCTGTACTTATGACAGCGAATTGTGTCGTTATCATCTCTCCATTGGGTCCATTCCACAAATAGGAATAACTGGCATTTCCCTGCACCGTAAGTGTCGTCTGCGCCCCGGGGCAAATTGACCTTGAGCCCGTCACATTGATACCTGGTAATGGGTTAACCACTATGGTAAGACTATCCACTACAGCACAATCATCAGCTGTCTCAGCCACCAAATAATATGTAATCGTATCTACAGCTGAATCCATAAATGAAGATCCTGATGCATTGTTAGACCAATTAAAATTGACATAATCGGATGCATTCAGAACGGATACGGTAAAGGACTCGCCAGCACAAAGTGTATCGTTTGGCAACACCTCAAATTGTGGCAAAGGCACAGGAGGCAATGCCAATTCAAGCACATCAACACATCCGTTAGATGAAACACCAAGCAAAATATAAGTACCATATTCCTCGGCAAGATAATTTATTACATTGCCAAATTGTGTAGCTACAAGTTCCGCCTGTAGAATATTTGTTCCGTCAAAAATAAAATCGCCTTCAGCGTCATAATATATTTCAAAATTGACCAGTTGACCATTGTCTTCATAGCCTGTCAAGGCAAAGGAAGTACCGAAGCATTCCAGAATTTCAAATTCCATGTCAGGACCATTATCAACAACCAGTTCAGTCTGCGTTGTATACTCGCACCCATAATCGTCTATGACGGTTCCAAATATTGTATACGTTCTTACAGATGATTCCTCCTCATTGATTATGAGATTTTGGTCGTTATCGCCGTTTTCGAAAACAAGACCTCCCGGGCTGGCCTGCCACATAAACTCATACGGACCAGTACCGGTAGATTCAAATTCCAGGAATAATTCTGGCAGATCCTCTATGCCGTCTTTACATATCCCCGGGAAAGGATTTATGATTTCGGGATATAACGGATCGACAATTTCGTATTCTATAATTTCTGTTTTGGAACAACCTGCATTATCAGTAACCGTAAGCTGAATCTCATACAAACCAGGAAGTAATTGGTCGTCTTCCGGCAATTCGATGGCTGGATCGGTGGATCCATTTTCCCAAAGATAGGTATACGGGCCTCCGTCGCCGCCGCTGACTTCAGGCTCCACCAATTCAGGCATACCATAACAGATGTGATATGGGTCTTCGCCCTCTACGTTAATTTCTGGATACACTATAACTTCAATAGGTGTGCGCGGTCCTTCACAGATGGAAGAAGGGTCAGAGGCGTAAGCTTCATAAATAACTATTTCAACATCATCGCCTTCATTCTCAATCTGATCTGTTATGACGCCTTCTCCCCCACTAAAAAAATGATCGCCGGCACCTGATGTATTTCCTTCTTCAACCAACTCGACTATGATATCCAGGTCTGAACCATCATCTGTTTCCAGGGGAATTTCAAGAACATCATTACTGCATATCTCTGCGTCTTCTGTAATCACAAATACCAGTGAAGCACAATCTATTGATGCATTGAATGTTACAGGGGTGTCTCCAGAGCATGAGTTGTTGCTCCAGCAGCCTGTTTGTCCGTCTGCCATCGTGAAAATATGAACTTTAAGATCCGTCACATCAGGATCGCTGCATTGGGACACATCATCAAGTAATCCAACCTGCAGATCAAAGCAAAACTCTACATCAGTAGTTGAACCGCAAGATGCCGGAAGTCCCCACATGGTATTTGGGTTTCCATCATTGGCACAACCCGCACCATCGGAAGTCGACCACCAGCCGCCGGGTAAGAGATCCCCGTCTGTAAGGGATCCCGGTCCATATTCCAATCCAAGACCATTAGGTGTATTGATGAGTCCCAGAATAGAGCTGGGTGCCTGATAGGCCACCTGTTCTTCATCCAGCCAAAACCAGGAACCTCCGGGTCCCTGAGCGTCAATCGGCAGGGCTTCCAGGTCCCATCCACCACCAACAGTTGGTATGATTCCCTGTATCCACTGACAATTATTACCCTGACCAATGGGATCTACAGTAAAAGTCACTTCATAACAGAAGTTAACTACTTCACCCGGGCAATAGGGACCTTCAGGATCTGCATCCGGGTATTCAGGACGTGTAGGTTCCAGACTACCATCAGAACATTCTACAAGGCTTTCATCCGTGGTTACGCACAACTCGAATTCTCCCGGGTCACCGCCTGAGCCAGAAGAGACTTCTACATAATAAAATTGGTTGCCACTCACAGCTGTTTCTATAATATCACCAGAAGCTACATCAGCACAAGCTACAAGCACGTTGCCGGAACAATCTTGCTGAATTACGGTCACTACAGGATCAATATCGGAATTGCCGAGGTCGTTGACTACAATAGACATTTCGGTAGCAAGCTCATCCGTTTCGACAATAAACCAGACCCCAGAAGTTCCACAACCTGAATCACAGGCAAAGAGGTTACAACTGGACACACATTCCTGTGCACCTCCGGTAGTGGGCGAAACAGCAGGACCATCACCGCAATCTTCAGCAAGATCACAACTGACCAAAGGGTCAGCTATAAGTTCAAAGCTTCCGCATCCGGCATTGGATGAAGTGACATGTATATAATGACTGCCCGCTTCGCAATTCTCCGTTTCAAAGGTGTAGGTTCCAGGACTACCGCAATAGACTGAATTGAGCAAGGTGAGCCCACCACAGTCCCCTTCATAAATTTCAATACCAATATTACCTGACATATCGATATTATTGAAGGTATACATGGTACCATCTCCGTCGACTCCAAAATATTCTATCCATACGCCTGTCTCGGAGCCGCCACATTGGTCCAGGCCTTCTATATTACCACAGCACGTCGTAAAACTCCCTTCCTCAATACTTAAAGCATCACCACACAAATCGTTTGGAGGTGTCTCATTCAATGTAATATCAAAATCAAAACTGCCACCCCCGGTTGTAAGAGAGGCAGCTATATAATACGTTTCATTGCCGCTGACATTGATGCTTGCATCTGAAGAAATACAGGGGAAAACAGCTCCTCCACATGAACCCTCGAAAACAGCCAGTTCAAGGTTAGAACTAAGATTGCTGAAGTCAACAGTGCTTGTGCCACTGTTAGTAGAAAATTCAAACCAGACCGCAGGATTGATGTCTATATCGCATCCTGATCCAAAATCAGAAGACTCGGGACATGCTCCTGTACTGTCACCATTGACCGTTTCTGCCACACAACTTCCAGAAGGCGTTATATCCTCCGCCTGGTCGCAGGTCTCATTTGTAACAGAACTGGCTGTTTCAATAAGGTCTAAGTCGAATGATCCAACATTGACATAGTCTGATGCTACCTGTATGAAATAGGTGCCTGCCGCAATACAATCAGCTGTAAATAAAGCACTGCATTCTTCAAGAATCTGGCTGCCGCATGATTCGTACAGGGCGAGAACTGGATCCACGATTCCACTGCTCAAAACTTCAACGGTAAGGCTTTGCAGATCTGTGCCAATGTCAATATAATACCACACACTGGCGTCTCCATCAGAACCACATATTGATACATCGGATGATGCACACGAATTACTTTGACCACTTATACCTCCACTCGCATCAATCGCTGTTGCACAATCATCATTATCCGGGGCAAGAGGAAACTCCAGGGTAAAATCTCCATTTACAAGAATATAATAATCTGTGTTGCTGTCTGCAGGAATATTCAGTCCATTACCACATCCATCTATATAAGTGAGAGAACCACAGGAACCCTCAAACAATTCATAGTCTGTTCCTGATATGGTGAATTCCGGGACTGAAGGGTCTGTAGTAAAATGGTACCAGGTGCCGTCAAGCCCCATCATGCAGGAAGTAGCTTCCGGATCAGGCGTTGTGCCCGAATCACCTGTATCGGATTCAATATCTCCACAGACCAGGATTCCCAGGTCATAAGCTGTGTTACAATCATCTTGCGCTCCAAGGCAATTGACTAAAAGCAATAGAAAGGCCGTATAAAAGAGTGTTCGGTACATTTATTCAGTTTAAACAGCCTTTAAAGCTTCGTCTCTTCATTGAAAGCAAAATATCCTGTATCGGATTACTTAGGCTGATGGTATGTCCAAATTTAATTATTAAGCTAGTAAATCAACATCCTAAAGACACTAATTCATGACATATTTGCTGTATTTACCTTTAATTAAGTATTCCGTGTATCTGTGAAATTATGATATGTTATAAAAAAAGCATCCACCATCATAGTGAATGGTACGCCCACTCTCTATCTACAGCTTCCGGCAATTCATATTCCTTTAGAATTATACACGCTTGATCATATACATACGGATTCTTCACCGGCAAGGTCAGATTATTGCACTCCCCGGAATATGTATCCACACCTATCCCTACAGAAATGGTTATGTTATTGATTGTAATAAGGGTAGCGTTGAAGCATTGATCTTAACAATACCACACCCCTGTCTGAGAGTTTATACACAGACTCTGAGTTCCGATTTCACCACAACAGGTGTAAGCATTAACCAGGCGTTGATCTATTGGAATAGCAAATTCGGACAGGTCATTCAAAGGAGTAGCATTACAGATCACCTGTGCCTCCGCCATCGGCAGGAAGCCATATAGACATAGCAATAATACAAAGCTTGTATAAAGCTTTTTGAATATTGGGTATTGACTTTAATTCTCAAATTGCAAGTAAATAGACGAATCCTCATCCTACTAACTGCTCTCAATAAAGACGGGTCTCAATAAAGACGTTTGATGGGTGGATGTAAGTTCTGATTGAGAAATTCTATTTCAATTCAAAAGTTCTTTGGGTCTTGTGTGTAAAAATTGCGATAAATTCTGTCAGATAAACTTTATTTTGCAAGCTTTCCCGAGCAAAATTGTAAACTGATATACAAAAAGCGGTAAAAAATCAGTTATGCATAAAAAGTCCTAGAAATGAAAATTAAAAATCTATTTCCATTAGCTTTTGTTCTACTTCTTATCGTTGGATCTTCAACAGAGCTTGATGCGCAACGCCGAGGCACCAAAAAGCGTGAATCAAAAGAAACTACAGATAGAAGCCGTTCTTCGAGAGATCGTGGCACCAAAGATGAATTGGCGGTACCATTGCGTGACCGCATTATATATGACATTCAAATAGGACAACTGGGCTTTAATCAAGGCTTCCAGGTCAGTATGAAATCAGGAGCTGCTTACAAGTTCACAGAAAGGCTAAGCTTAGGTCTTGGTTTGAAGATGGGTTACTTTTCTAGAAACTTACCTGGCAACTCGCAGGATGGCAGTTTCTTTGACTACGGCGCTTACTTGTATCCACGATTCAAAATATCCGAATCCTTCTACATCAAAGGAGAGTATCAATACCTTTCAATAGACAGGGATTTCTTTAATACCGGGAATGCAGAACGGCAAAACGGTTTTGTACCCCTTATCGGTGCCGGCTACGTTTCCGGGTTTGGTCCATGGAAATTTGGACTTGAACTGTTGATCGTAGCGGCTGGTAATACGGATCAGGAAATTTACTTCAATGGCGATCCAGTCGAGTATATGTTCACCTTTGTGTACAATTTCTAGCCTTACTAGAAACTGAAAGACGCATTAACCAGAACGTTTCTTCCTGCTTGCGGGTAATAGAAATTCTCGGTTATCAGATCACCGAATATATAGCTGTAAGTGTAGGCATTTGAAGCATATTCTGCATTCATAAGATTATTGACCATCAATTTGATCGAGAGATTTTCTATGCCTTTCACACTGGGTGTATAAGATACAACAAGGTCAGAATAAAAGTAGGCATCAAGGGCTCTTGCCTCATTGCTGGTATTATCCAAAAACTGTCGGCCTACATACTTACTGAGGAGGATAATATCAATATCTCTCCATGCATAATTCAGACTTGAGCCCAGAATGACATCCGGCGAAAATGCTATATTCCTGTTATCGTAAGCATTGATAACTATCGTGTTATTCGAATAGTCAAAAAGCTGTTCTTCAAAAAAATCAATCCGGTTACGACTCAGGCTAAGGTTGGCTCGCCAACTGAAGTTTGAGTTAAACCGGTACAATCCATCCAGTTCTAAACCAAGGCGATACGACTGATCCACATTTGTTCGTATTGGAGCACCCACATCATTGACGGCCCCCGTTAAAACCAACTGGTCCTTGTAGTGCATAAAGTATATATTGGATTGCAGGACAAAGGAGGCTGAATTAAGCCTGTGGCCCAATTCAAGATCCCATAACTTCTCCGTTTCCGGCACCTGCGTTCCTATGGCATCTATAAAGTCTGATCGTACAGGTTCTCGTTCTGATCGCGCAAGCGAAATGTAAAACTGTGATTTCTGATTATGGGTCCAGGTCAAGCCCAACTTGGGATTAAAAAATGTGTAGCTCGTATCTATGTCAATAGGCAATAAGTCATTGTCATTACCCATGGATTCATAACTGATTGAACGCGCCTGCAAATCAGCAAATAAAAGAAGCTTATCCGAAGCTTGCCAGTTCAGTTTGGCATAGAGGTTATTATCCCATTTCTTAGCGTAGCTGAAATAGTAATTGTATTCTGGATCTATAATCAAGGCATCTCTAGCATAAATAACATTGCCGAAATGATCACCCAGATAAACATTAGATGAACTGCCCAGTAGAACACCGGTTCGGTCACTTAATGTGATGTCATTGTTAAAAATAAAACCCAGGAAGTGATTATCCAGCCATCGGCGCCTGACGAGATCGGAACTTTGTACAGGCTCATCAGAAGAATCCCTCAATTCAAGACCATAATCTGAAAACTGTTCATTGACTTTGTATTCTTCAAAAAAGCCCCTGCCCCTGGTATAGTGAGCCGTCAGATTAAAGTTCCAATTGTTATGAGCCTGTTGCTTCCAGATCATTTGATAGTGATCCTGGCCGTAATCATCCACTTGATCGTCGTACAGGTAGTAATTATATCTGCGATCACTGTCAAAAAGGTTAACAGAGTCCTGCGGTGTCAGATATGTACCCGGGTTGTTATAATAATGGTTCAGCAGGGCGTCTTCATCATTATCCAGACGCGCCTCGGGCACACCCCACCAGGATTGGTATGTACGCTCTGATCCTGAAAAAGTAATAAAACTCAAAGAACTCTTTTTTCCAAGATGAGAAACTGAAAAGTAATAAGATTCCAATTCCGATGATGCCCTGTCCACATAACCATCAGAATTGATACGCGAATAACGGCCTTCAATATTCCATCGGTCATTGATAAGACCTGTATTGACATTGAACGAAAGCTTTCGTGTATTGAAGGAGCCATAAGTTCCCTCGATTTTAATAGAAGAATTCTCTTTAACCCTGTTTGTATTCATCGAAACAGTAGCTCCAAATGCTGCAGCGCCATTGGTTGATGGCCCTACACCACGCTGAATTTGGAGATCATCTACAGAACTGGCAAAATCAGGCATATTCACCCAAAAGACACCATGAGATTCAGAATCATTGACAGGCACGCCATTTACAGTTATATTAACACGTGTTGCATCCGAACCACGTACACGCATGGAGGTATATCCTACTCCTGCACCTGCATCAGAGCTTACGACCATGGAAGGATTATACTCCAAAAGAAAGGGTAAATCCTGGGCGCCCTCTTTAATATCCAGATCTTTGGCTGTCACTTGTGTATAGCTGAATGGAGAAGCTTCATCCAACTGGTTCGCGGTAACTTCTATTTCATCGAGTTGATACTTCGAACCTTGTAAGATAACATCCAATCGCATATCATCTGTAAGTTCAATACTGTCAGCATATGTCTTATACCCCAGGTAAGTAACTTTAAATAGATATTTACCGGCAGGAATATTATTTAAGATAAATTGACCATCAATATCCGACACCGATGCAAACTCTGTATCCTGCAAAAAGGCTACAGCCGAGCTAAGGGCTTCGGATTGCTCATTGGCAATTCGACCGCTTATACTGTATTGTGCATCAGAACAGGTAAAACTGCATATGAATAGAAGTAATAATAAAGGCCTCATAGTGTTATCATTTTAAAATAAAATATAAGACCAGGGAAAACCACTTAAAGAAAAGATAATCATCCCTTTCCGGCATTACCCGGACAGGTTCAATGGGTATAATCTCAGCACATTGTAAACAATGGCACCCCGGTAGAGCGTAAATATAGGACATTTGAATGACGCGACAAAGATCAGGTCCCTGATTGTGAAATCTTTTGCAATAAGTAATTCTTTGACTGTAGAAATCTATTGGAGTCTTGTTGATCTATTTCGTCATAAGCCCAATTAAGTCTATTCAACTCATTCTGATAATGCTCGAATAATACATCCCTGTCTTCGGCGTTCTCCCTATAAGGATTTTGCTCCCAGGGGATATTGGGCTGAAGAAGAAGACAATGATCAATTTGGATATAATCAAGTGCCTGGTCGATCCAGGAATCATACTTAGAATACCGATATAGAGACCAGATTTTAATATTGATCAACCAGGTATCAAGAAAAATAAGTCGATCTGCATCCTCATTGAGAAGACTGTTTAGTTTTTCAAAATGTTCCCTTGCAATCATCCCCAGGTCATTATAATCATAAGGCCTGCTTATCCTGTCAAGATATTTTACCGCATGCTCATCCAGAAGGCTTCCCTCAAATTCAGTGGCAAGTTGACGGGCTAAGGTGGATTTTCCACTGCACTCGGGTCCTGCAATAAGAACTATCATTGCGACACTTGGGATTGGTAAATATATCTCTGACGCCATTGGATGAATCCAAAGATGGACAGCAGCAAATAAATTACCATCAGGAAGGAAGAAAAATTGAGAGAACGATCAAAGTATAACCATATCGAGAAGCCATTGATAACAATCCAGAAGACCCAGGATGACAACCATTTATGAGCTTCCATATAACTGGCCAGTATACTGAACACAGAACTTGTTGCATCGGCAAACGGCCTTTGAGCATTTGTATAATTATTAAAATAGTATCCCGCCAAATAGCTCAATACAGCACCCAATATGAGTACAGTAGCTATAACACGCCAGGAAACTCTATGAATAACAATCTTATTCTCACCTTCCTGGGACCATTTTTGCCAACCATATACCCCAATGATGACATAAAAGACATAAAGTATCGATTCAGAATACAAACGGCTGTAATACATCAGGAATACAAATGCCAGAGATGATAAGATGCCAAAGGCCCAACACCAGATATTTTCTGATATCAGAAGTATGATAAATATCAATCCCATACTTACTGCGACTATTTCCAATGCCCATAAAGAATCCATCCGAATTATCTGTACTTTTTACAACTTACAACATTTTACAAAGCTGGCCGTTCCCTCTTTTGTTTTAGAATGTCATAGAAAACATACTTAAGCCTATATAAAGTACTCAAAGGTATATATTTGTATCATGCATGATATAGAACCGTTTTTTAACTGGAGGAATTACTACAGAGCTGAAGAAGACGACCGGTCTCCATTCTTTGGAAAGGTTTACGACGAGTTTATATTCTCCAATAAAATCTATAATTACTTTATACACCCTCAGTGGGACTCTATCGGTTCGCAAACCCTTTATATAAAACTGCTGTATTGTGACTACGATGAAGGATACGCCATAATTGAGCTGATAGGTGAATGGAATGATTGCCTCAATAACGATATTATGTTTTTGAAAAGATATTTCGCCGACCGCCTGATATCCAATGAGATCAATAAATTTATTTTGCTGTGTGACAATGTTCTGAACTTTCATGGCTCGGACAACTGTTATTATGAAGAATGGTGGGATGACATCAAAGATGATGATGGATGGATATGTCTGGTCAATACCCTGGACCATGTCCTGGATGAAATGGAATCCTCACAAGTACATCATTATTGCGATTGCGGAGAAGACTTTATGGAAATAAACTGGAGAAAGAAAAATCCAAGACACACATTCGCTGAACTTACGCAGATCAGACTGCAAAAGACCAAACAACTGCATTAATTTGAGTAAACATTATTCAGGATTCGTTAACATAGTAGGCAAACCCAATGTAGGTAAGTCCACGCTCCTCAACGCGATGTTGGGAGAGAAAATGTCCATTATTACTCACAAACCTCAAACAACACGTCATAGAATCCTCGGAATCTTGAGTGACGAAAACCATCAGATTATTTTCAGCGACACACCGGGTGTCATAGATCAGCCTGGATATAAGATGCAAAAGGCGATGAATGATGCGGCCTTTAGCATATTTGAAGATGCAGATCTCGTGCTGTTTGTCACCGAGCCAGAAGATAAATATGAAGGCGATGAGAAAATCATTGACAAACTGAACGAAACCCAGGCACCTAAGTTTTTGGTGATCAATAAAGTAGACATAAGCGATTCCCAGACATTGAAAGAACTCGAAGAGCTTTGGATGGAAAGAGTAAAGTTTGACGCCTGCATAATGGTATCCGCCCTTGAAAAAGCAGGTACGGACCATCTGGTCAATTTGATAATGGAAAAATTACCTGAAGGCCCAGTTTATTATCCAAAGGATCAGATATCTGATAAATCAGTCCGCTTTTTTGTGAGCGAAATCATTAGAGAAAAAATCCTTGAAATCTATCACCAGGAAATCCCCTATTCTTCTGAAGTAGTGGTCACCGAATTCAAAGAATCCGAAAAAAACGGTAAAGACTTTGTCAGGATAAGAGCTGAAATATTCGTTATGCGAAGCAGCCAGAAAAACATCATTATCGGTAAGGCCGGCAGTTCTATCAAACAACTTGGAATTCTCGCCAGGAAGGACATAGAAAAGTTCCTCGAGAAGAAAGTACATCTTGAACTCTTTGTAAAAGTCAAAGAAAAATGGCGTGATGATGACCGATTGCTCAAGAGTTTCGGATATTTGCAATAGATCATAAACACATGTCTCAAGTATTAGCTATAGTAGGAAGACCCAACGTGGGCAAATCAACCTTGTTCAACCGTATGATCGGTGAAAAGAAGGCCATCATTGATGACATGTCTGGTGTCACCAGGGATCGAATTTATGGCAGCTCTGAATGGAATGGCAAACAATTTTCTGTCATCGATACCGGGGGCTTCGTAAAGAATAGTGATGATGTCTTCGAAAAAGCTATTCGCGAACAAGTTCATATCGCCATAGAAGAAGCCGATATTATCATATTCATGGTTGATGTTACCACAGGCGTTACTGACCTTGATGAAGAAATGGCAGATATCCTCAGGCGCCAGGCAAAAAAGGTATTTGTTGCAGTCAACAAAGTAGATAACAGCAACCGAATGTTGATGGCCAATGAGTTCTGGAGCCTAGGCTTTGACAATACATTCTTTTTGTCATCGATTAACGGTTCCGGCACAGGTGAATTGCTTGACGGTGTCACCGAACTTATGCCGGATGAAAATGATGAAGACAATAAAAATGAAGTACCAAAATTTGCCATCGTTGGCCAGCCTAATGTAGGCAAATCATCACTTACCAATGCCCTGCTTGGTGAAGAAAGGAATATAGTAACAGATGTTGCCGGTACTACAAGGGACAGCCTCAACAGCTATTACAATAAATTCGGAAAGGAGTTTTACCTGATCGATACTGCCGGAATACGAAAAAAAGCCCGCGTCCATGAAAATCTCGAATTCTATTCCGTATTGAGAGCTATTCGTGCCATTGAAGAATCCGATGTCGTCATATTAATGATAGATGCAGAAAAGGGTCTTGAAACCCAGGATCTGAGTATCTTTTCATTGGCTGTAAAAAGACATAAAGGGGTCGTCATTCTTGTGAACAAATGGGATCTGATAAAAGATAAGGAGACCATGACATCAAAGAATTTTGAAGACCTTATTCGAAACAAACTGGCTCCTTTCAATGATGTACCAATCCTCTTTATTAGTGTCCACCAGAAGCAGCGAATCTTTAAGGCCCTTGACATTGCTTTGGACGTATATGCCAACAGAAATAGGAAGATTAAAACCTCAGAACTGAATGATGTCATACTTCCTGAAATCGAAAAAATACCTCCACCAACACATAGAGGAAGATTCATCAAAATCAAATATATAACTCAACTGCCGCTTGCCTATCCGGCATTTGCTTTTTTCTGCAATTACCCGGATCACGTCAAGACGAATTACAGAAACTTCCTGAACAACAAGATGAGGGAGCACTTTAATTTTACGGGAGTACCTATAAGTATATTTTTCAGGAAGAAATAATTGTCACTTGCCTCACAGAAAACAAGAAAAACGAATTGTATTTATCCCTGCACGGGGAGGCTCGAAATCCATTCCACTCAAGAACATTAAACTATTTTGTGGCAAACCCCTTATTCACTGGATCATAGAGGCAGCTGACCAAAGCGATAAAATTGATAAAATCGTTGTTTCGACAGACAATGAAGAGATTAAGGGAAAGGCCCTCGAGTATTCATCTGCCAAATTGAAAATGTTTGCGCGCTCCCCTGCCAGTGCTACTGATGAAGCTTCTACTGAAATGGCATTGATAGAATACCTTGATGCCGACCAAACATTATCGGGAAATGACATAATCATCCTCGCTCAGCTCACATCACCCTGGACCCTAAGCAGACATTTTGATGAGGCATTAAAAATATTTGAAGAGAACAATTATGACAGCATGCTCAGTGTCATAGCTACACATGCCTTTCAATGGAATGCTCAAGGAGCTCCGCTTAATTACGATTATCTGAATCGGCCTCGCCGTCAAAACATGGAGCAGGTATTCCAGGAAAACGGTGCATTCTACATCAACAGTGTTGATAATATCCGAAAAAATAACAACCGCTTATCCGGGAGAATTGGGCTCTATCCCATGCACAAATATTCGGGCCTTGAGTTGGACGAAGATGAAGATTGGCTGCTTGCTGAAAACATGATGAAAATCTACCTCAAAGAAATGTTTTGATCAGCTTTAGTTCTTATGCTTCAGTTTTTCCCTTTGCTCTTTTTCAATTTCAAGTAAATCGCTGGACTTAAAACTCAGGCTCCTATACGTGACGCTAAGATCTCGCACCAACTTACCCAAACCGGCAGGCTCAAGCGATGCCGCATGGTCGGTACCTTTCCAGGTACGATCCTTGGTGAAGTGGCGCTCTATCCATGAAGCACCAAGGGTATAGGCGGCAATATCAATGGCTATCCCCAGGTGATGCCCTGAAAATCCCACAGATTGCTCACCGCTTGTTCGATTGTCAAGAAGCCGTCTGATCTCCAACAGGCACACATTATCAAAATCGACCGGATAAGCAGAAGTACAGGCGTACAGTACTAGTCTGTCACGATGACCCTCGAAAACTTCTTCTATTGAGCTCTCTTCTTCTCTGCTGCTCATTCCAAGTGAAATATGTACATCGCCTGCAAAAGAATCTCTCAACAACTTGAGCAACTCAATATGATTATTGCAAGCCGATGGCACCTTAATATATTCAGGATTAAGAGCGATAATGTCATGCGCAGAAGGAATATCCCAGACAGAGCAAGCATATGCAATGTCCAGATTTTCACAATAGGCTTTAAGTTCCTTATGCTGTTCCATATCAAATTCCAGGAACTCCCTGTGTGCCCCATAAGTTTCTCCAAAAGCATGATAGGAAACCCTGTGAGGTGTATTGTACTGTTCTTCAGTAAGTAGGGTCCTGGGATCCCTCTTTTGAAATTTGGCATAATCGGCTCCAGATTGCTGTGCCAGACGGATCAATTCCAGGGCTTTATCAAAATCTCCCTGATGGTTGCAACCAATCTCTGCAACAACTTTGGCCCTGTCATATCTTAAATTCTCAAAACTCATTAAAACCATATTGTGAAAGCCGAATAGAATCATTGCCATCCAGCCCTTATATCTCAAAAATTAAGGTTTAGCCAAAACGCTTTATAATCTGCTTTAGCCTGTACCTGTTGATAAAGCTTTTTTGCTTCCGATCCAATAGAGGCTTAGGTGCAAATATGCGGCTTTTAAGGTAACTGACCAGAGAAACAATACCTGTTAATAAATAGGGCTTATGGGTTACAGACCGCTTTAAAGATGAGGTCAAGGCTATTAATAAATTGTATCCCAGATTGTGAAATACTTCTCCGTTTAAAACAGACTCTATATACCATCCATTAATAGAGTGTGTTACCCTGAAGTGTTTGACCTTTAAATCTTCCATTACGATCACTTTCCATCCCAAATATCTCAAGAGAAATTCGTCAATGGTATCCCAGCCCATAATAGTACGCAAACCTTTCATATGCCTGAAAGCTTCAGTCCTGTAACATTTCAAAGGACCCCTGAGATGGTCAGTATTAGCGACACGCTCATCCTGCCATTTTCCATCACGCATGATCATACACATTCCTCCTGCCAATCCAACTTGATTATCGCTTTCAAAGCACTTTACCACCCTGGAAAAGTAGTCTTTGGGGAATCCTATATCTGAATCGATTTTAGCAATGATATCATACTTATCAATATCAATTTGCTTTAATCCCAAATTGAACGCACGGACTACCTTGGCACCGGATGCTCGCTTCTCCTTTTTAAGATTGGTGACATAGCAGATATTATCATAGCTTTCTGAGAATGTTTTACATATAGATTCGGTGCCGTCTGATGACCCATCATTGACAAGCATGATCATATCAATAGGATAATCCTGTTCGACTATTGAATTCAAAGTTACAGGAAGAAACTCTTCCTCATTGTATGCCGGTATGATCAGTACTATTTTCATACATGCTTTATAAGGACCAATAACGCATTGAATGAATACGATCTTTGTAGATACTCTTGATATCTATGAGCACCGGATTCTCATTTGTTATTGAAAGGAAATAGTCTTCATCAAAAGATTCGAATTCTTTGTGCTTAACGGCAACCATAACACAATCATAGTTTTCACCAATCTCATTGACCAGTTCAAGGTCATATTCTTCTTTTAGCTTTATAGCATCCACATGGGGGTCATATATTTCTAGTTCCACATTCTGCTGGATGAGTTCGCGCGCCACTTCAATGGTTTTGGAATTTCGGATGTCTGATACATTTTCCTTAAAGCTTATACCAAGTATAAGAACCCGTGCTTCTTTTTCCGTATCCGTCCTATATTCCAGGAATTGTAAAGTTCGTTTAAGTATGTGTTTACTCAGGTTATCATTAACCTTCCTTCCGCTCAGTATAATCTCCGGATGATAACCTAATTCCTGTGATTTGTATGTCAGGTAATAAGGGTCAACGCTTATGCAATGGCCACCAACCAATCCGGGAGTGTATTTTTGAAAGTTCCATTTAGTCGACGCTGCTTCTAAAACCTCCAGGGTATTGATCCCCATTAAATCAAAGATTATAGACAACTCATTCATCAGAGCAATATTCAAATCCCTTTGTGTATTCTCTATGATTTTAGCAGCTTCTGCCACTTTTATACTTCGAGTAGTGTATATGCCTGCCTTCACAATGCGCTCATACATGGTTTTTACGAATGTGCACGTATCATTGTCACAGGCCGATACAATTTTTACAGTATTCTCAAGGGTGTGCTTTTTGTCTCCCGGATTTATTCTTTCCGGCGAATACGCTACTTTAAAATCTAATTTATACTGAAGGCCTGAATATTTTTCGAGAACTGGTACACAATCTTCTTCTGTACACCCGGGGTATACCGTGGACTCATAGATTACGAGATCTCCTTTAGTTAAAATTTTTGCTACAGATTTTGAAGCAGCTTTCAAAGGCCCCAGATCTGGAAGCTTCAATGAAGTCACTGGAGTAGGCACTGTAACAATATATACATTGCAATCATACAATGCATCTATGTCCGAATGAAAACTCAAAGATTCTGCATTAATACTGAATGATTCCAATTCATTATTAGGATCCTTCCCACTTTTTATCTCGGACAGCACTCTTTCATTGATATCATAGCCCTTCACCTTGAAATGCTTTGAAAATGCCAAAGCAAGAGGTAATCCCAGATAACCCAATCCGATCACGCCTATTCTTATATCTTTTTCCGGTCTCATGCTTATTCTTCCAGTAATGATACCAATTCTTTTGTTAACGATTTACGCTCGTATTTTAATGCGAATTCACTTAAAGCTTCTTTATCACCTTCTGGTTTAAGCAGAAAGTCAGACAAGGTATTCAACTGGGAAGAATCTAATTCACTGTACTTCATTATGAAGGAGTCAGCATTTTGCAAAACAATACGTTCAGCATCAGTGCCTGGTTCAGATACAAGCAATATGCTTTTGTTCACTGCCAGATACTCAAATAATTTACCAGGAATGTTAGCAAAGGCGTTATCACTATTATTGACCAGTAATAGAAGAATATTGGCCATTGCATAATCCTTGATAACGTCTACATGGGACTTATAGGATTCAACGATCAGTTTGTCTGCCAACTGGGGGAATATACTGATATCATTTATCACCTTTTCATCTACAGTTCCAGCAAGATGTATTTCAAGATTTTCATTGATAATGCTATTCTCTGTGCAAAGGCGTGCCAGGGCCTGCCATAAGGCTGTAGGGTTGCGCAGCTGATTGATCAGGCCAGCATGGTATATCCTGATTTTACCCTTCTTGCTTTCATCGTTATAGGATTCAAAATCATCTTTATCAAAACCATTTGTAATACAGTGAAATTTGTTGTGATCAAAATTGACCAGTTTATCTTTCATCTGGTAACTGGTTGCCAGCACTGTATCAGCTGCATTGAGCACCTCCGATTCGAGTTTGCGATGCTTCTTAAGACTGCTTTCGGAAGCACCGTAATCCTGCAAAAAATCAAATGAAGACCATGGATCTCTTATATCAGCGACCCATCTGAGATTTTTATCCCATTGTTTTAAACCAAGGGCTATGAGATGCATTGAATGCGGAGGCCCCGTACTAATTATTTGAGTGATGCCTTCCTGCCGGATATAGTTTTTCAAAAACTTAACTGAGGGCTTAATCCAGAATTTACGGGGGTCCGGTATAAAAAAGTTTGCCCGGATCTTGTTTAATATCTTTGATTTAAAGCCCTTATCCTTACCTGAAATCAAACCTTTATTGGACTGTTTTTTCCCCATAAAGAGATCGGCAAGACTGTATGGCTCCCAAATATTTTGCTTTACAATTTTAACCGCTGGATGAATGTCCTTTTCGAGTTTTTCATCTCGCACATTAAAATGTGGATTCTCAGGTGTATAAATATGAGGCTCGTAATCGAATTCAGGTAAATATTTGGAAAACTTGAGCCATCGCTGTACGCCAGAGCCAGAATATGGTGGCCAGTAGTATGTTATGATCAATACTTTTTTATACACTCTAATAAGTATTAGTTTTACCCATCAATAAAGCAAAATAAGCTTAATGATCTGTTCTGGATTCGAAAATATACTGCAAAATAGAATATAGCCATGAAGATACTGGTGTATTCACATAGAATAGGGAGTAAAACAATCACCTTTATACATAATGAGATCAATCAATTGTCATCCGGGAATGAAGTTTTGACGGTCTATCATATAAATGAAAATATCTTAAAGCTAAATCAATGTGAACTTCACAAGATAAGACATTACCATAGTCGCTTCTTTAGCTCTGTCCTTTATTATCTTGAAAAGTGTTTATCACCATTAAAAATAAGAGTTCCCATTTTCAGTAACCAATTCAGAAAAATCGTTGAAGCATTCAAACCTGATATCATCCATATACATTTTGGAACCATTGCGGAAAGAGTACTATTCAAAAACGAGATTCAAGACACTCCCGTTTTTATCAGCTTTCATGGTTATGACGCATCGCGTGCACTTCATAATCCCATTTATGTAAAAGGACTAAGACGGTTGCTGCAACAGGACAATATGATTCCTGTTTTCGTCAGTAAGCATATGAAAAACTATGTGGAAAGCAAACTTGAAATCGGCCCAATAGAAAAAAGTAAAATCCTCTATTATGGTACTAATACAGAGTTTTTCAAGCGTCGGTCAAAGCCGGATAGAGCACCGGTAAAATTTCTTCAGATATCATCATTTGTAGAAAAAAAAGGACATATCTATACCCTTGAGGCTTTCAAGTTATTTATTGACAACTATACCGGTTCTGAAGAAATAAAGCTCATTCTGGCGGGTGGAGGTCCACTATTAGAGCCATGTATTCAGAAGGCTGAGGAATTGGGCATTGCACCCTATATTGAATTTCCGGGATGGGTCGATCTCGAACAAGCCCACCAGTTGATGGAAGAATCCCACTATTTTGTTCATCACAGTATCGTTGACAGTAATGGTGATAAAGAAGGTATTCCAAATGCCATCATGGAAGCTATGTCCATGGAATTGGCGGTCATTTCTACGTTCCATTCCGGCATCCCAGAACTGGTAGAAGACGGCAAAAACGGATTTCTTGTCGAAGAAAAAGACATCAGGAGCTATGCGCAGAAATTCAAAGAAATCCTTGATATGGATTTCTTGGCTCACAACAGGGAAAAGGTTGTGGCGCAATTTGAGATGAAAGCGCACAGGGATCATTTGATAGGATTTTACAAAGAGCATTTGTAATATGAAGCTGATCGCAATAACCGGAATGCACCGATCGAATAGTTCTGCTCTTGGAAAAGTGTTCTACGAAGCGGGATATAACATGGGGGACACCTTAATGCCGCCAAGCAAAGCCAATCCCAGGGGTTATTTCGAAGATGTGGACATCATCAATTTTGAAGAAAGACTTATTGAGAAGATATGCGGCACCCAATTCAGGTTCTGGTATATCGACAAGGATGTCGAACTTGACCTGGATATGCTTACGAAGGAGGATTACACTAGCGCTAAAGACCTGATTCTTTCTAAGGTGGGACAAAGCGATCACTTTATCTGGAAATCACCTCGCAGCGCCCTCCTACTCAATTTCTGGCGTAAATTGTTTCCTGAGCTGGGTGTTATTATCCTGTACCGGCATTACGACCTGGTAGCCAATTCTCTTGTCCGAAGAGGTGATATGTGGAAGTTTTCTAAACTCAGATATTTACAAAAGAGGAAAGCACTCAACATCTGGTATAAGTATAACCTGGAGCTACTCAGGTATTATGCATCCAACAAAGAAACTTGCCTTCTCTTTAAATCTCCCAATGTATTTCTCGAAGAGCACTGGCAACATGATCTTAACGCCTTCCTTAATCAAAGATTAGCTGGAAGTTTTAAAAAACTCACCCTGAAAGATAATTTTGACCCTAATCTCCTTAAACTGAATATCCCAAACAAAGGGATAATCGGTAGATTAGTCCATAGAAAATTCGAAAGCCTTTATAACGAGCTCAATAAGCTGAAAGGAATTTAGGAAAAACCAAACCCGTAACGGCGCAAGCCTTGAGACTCCGGCTTGTCGCTTATGGTCTGCAAGCGGGCTATTCGGTCTCCATTTATGATGCTTTTCGATTCGTTTTTGTGCAGTTTTTCGTAGGTATCCACATCAATTTCCTGACGTTGGTCAAGAATTTCAAAGAGTGGTGCTCCCGAAATGGCTGCTTGCCATCCAGAGCAAATAACAGCTTGAAACACCTTGGATTTTGATCCGCTGCCATAGCTGAAAAATCCAATCTTCTGACCCTCAAGCTGAATGCCCCTGTCCAGGGCGTCATTCAATAAACTCAGAAGAGACATAAATATCGAAGCGGTATACATATTTCCTATGACCGAAGAGGCTTTCTCTCCGGGAGCTATTCTTTCGTTTACAAACATTAAATACGCCTCAGACTTAGACACTTTCTTAATCCATTCCATACTTGTACCGTGTTCAGGAACCCCCAATTCGTCATAAACCTCCTGGATTCGATTATTATTATTCATCCACTGGAGCCAGTTTTCAACAAACATACGGCGTGCCTGGTAAGCATAGGGTAAGTGGAAAACCAGATGCTGCCACTCTTCCAGGTAATTGATTTGAGCTTGTTGGCCAAAATTCTCCAAGGCTTCGGTTATTCGTGCACGATAGCATTCATTGGAAAAAGGACCATCAAATACAGGTTCTTCCTTGAACACTTCAAGCTGGCTGCCGGATAAATTCCAGAATGAAGAGTTATTGTTCTGCATCAATAATTCGGCATCTTCCCTGCTCAGGGTCTGACCAAGAATATGCGCGGTTTCAATCAACAGCTCGGCCTTATCAAACACTCTGCGGGGCTTGAAAAAATCGCCTTCACTTTTTGTTGCCACACCCCAATTGTCTGTAATAGCTAATACAGATGGATCCTGAGAAACCAAAATCGCTACTGCCCCTGCTCCCTGAGTATATTCACCCGGTGATGACAAGTCATACTTTGCAACATCGGAAGCCAATACAATCGCCTTGCGGTTTCGGTCTCCCCTCACCCAATCGAGGCTGTTGTGTAGTGCATCGACAGCGCCCACACAGGCAAAAGTCATATCAACAACATCGCAATTCATAAAGCACCGGGGACCGAATTCCTCTTCAAGTTCCTTTTCAACGGCATCGATCGCATAGGTAGCCGTAGGCTTCGAAGCATCCAATGCACTTTCTGTCCCCATATAGATACGACCGATAGATCGCGGATCGAGATTACTATCGCGAATCAGTTTGCATAAAGCATTTGCTCCGAAAGAGGCAGCATCTTCATGCACATCCGGCACAGCCATTTTTACCAGACCAAGGCCCTTATTCAGCTTGGCGTAAGCAATACTTCTGCGCTCTGCCAGCCTTTCGATATCGACGAATAATGAGGGCACGTAAAATGCTATTGCATCTATACCTACAGTAGCTTTAGTTTCCATGTTACTATTTCTATTTATCTATCAGAGCTCTAACAAATCAAGGTGGCTCATATTGGAAAGGAGCGCTGAAATTACGAATTATATTTAAATAGAAATTATGTGAAATTGTTTTTGTCTAGGGCTTTAATTCAAATTCGAGCATATAATTCTCCTTGTACCCGATTACGGCATTAAGGATTTCAAAGCTAAGTGCTTCTCATAATCCGGGAGAACAGACTGAGACACTGTGCAAGAATTTTATTGGATTGGCAAGGCTGTTCGACACTTCCTGGCAAAAAGCAGATCAAAGCTATGTTAAAATACCTTCCAGGCTCTGTTGGTTATATTGCAGAAATTTTAGATCAAGTTCTTCTATCAAAAAATTAGTTCTACTTCTTAGTCTTGCCTTCTTATTACCAGTCGTTATTTCTTTTGCGACGCGCCGATCGTATATTTGTGTCATATGAAGAGACTTGTTTTTTTAGCTGGACTGGTACTGTTTTTTTCCTGCATGGAAAATAAATCAGAACCAAAACTGGGACGTATTAATATCCAGGTGAGTTGTAATGAAGCTGCTCAAAAGTTATTCCAGGAGGGCCTGGCTTACTTACATAGTTTTGAATACCTTGATGCCAGGGAGACATTCCTAAAAGCGCAGCAGGCCGACCCTGAATGCGGAATGGCCTATTGGGGTGAAATAATGGCTTACAACCACCCATTGTTTAACCGGGAATTGGTAAGCCTCGCTCAACAAGCTTTTAATCGCATGGGTTCCACGCCGGGTGATTGGTCAAGACTTTTTGCCAGCGATATGGAGAAGGATTTTTTAAAGTGTATTCAATTGCTATTTGGTGAGGGAAGCAAGGAAGCGCGGGATAAAGCATATCGAGATCATTGCGCAGAAATGGCTTTGAAGTATCCCGGTAACCATGAAATTAAAGCATTCTACGCCCTATCTTTGTTGAGTTCTCCACGAACTGAAAAAACACTAGAACTCTATGAAAAAGCGGCTCAGATAAATAAGGAGATTTTAGCCGAGAACCCCGATCACCCAGGCGCTTTGCATTATTTGATTCATTCATATGATTATCCATCTCACGCGCATCTTGCCAAAGAGGCAGCAGATAATTATGCTGTTGTTGCTCCCGATGCTGAACACGCGCTGCATATGCCTTCGCATATTTACTTTGCTATGGGTAGGTGGAATGATGTCATCAATTCCAATATTGAATCCTGGAACGCCAGTGTCAAAGCCACAAAATTGAAACCCCGAAAGCAACTTGGATTTCATTCCCTGGCTTGGTTGCACTATGGTTTGCTGCAGAGAGCTGAATTTGATCTTGCCGATAAGGTCATCTGGGATATGATGACTTATGCTCAAATCGATCAATCAACTTTAGCAAGGACCTATATGATCTCTATGAAAGGTATTCATATGGTAGAAACAGATACCTGGGACGGAGAGCTGGCTGACTACAATCTTAAGATTGCGGATTTGCACCTGACACGACGATCAGCATTCAGGTATCTCGTGGCTTTAAGAGCCTACAGAAAGGGACAGGCTTCAATCGTCAGGGATATGCTTGAGAAGATAGCCAATGAAAATTATATGGCTAGTCTCGATGTTGGTAATATGAATGTTATAATGTGCAATACAGCAGGCAATCCTAACATTCCGCCCAACCAATTGGATATAGACCTTGTAAGTATAATGGAACTTCAGCTTAAAGCCTGCTTAGCGCAACTGGAAGGTGATGAACAAAGGCGACTTCAATACCTCGAAGAAGCGTATAAGATTTTTGATGCCATGAACCTTATTTCCGGGCCACCTGTCGTTTTTGAATCGGCCTATGAGAGTTATGCCAAAGCGCTGATAGATAATAACAGCCTGGACAGGGCGCTTGAAGTGGTGAACAAAGCAATGATCAGGGCTCCAAGAAAATACAGTCTGCTTTTGCTTCAAAAAGATCTGGCTGAAAGATTGGGGCTTAATGCTCTTTTGGAGAAGGTAAATGCGGAGTTGGAAATCAGTACCAGCCCTCAGGAGCGAAAAGAAATCCTAAGCTATGAGAGTTAAGTCGGCTCACTCATAATTAATATTACGGAATGCAATTTCGCAGAGCCAAAATTGCAGAACTTGTTCAAAGGCGTATTAATCTAGCCAGAATCACCATTGACGCAAAAAGAATTCATTCTATTGAGGAGTTGTCAGAGACTCTTGATTATTATATCCTTCCGTGATTTGTCGATGCTCATATTCATATAGAGAGTTCAATGCTCGTGCACTACCAATTCGCACCTGTGGTATTAAAATATGGTACAGTTGCGACGGTAACTGATCCACATGAATTAGCTAACGTATTGGGTGCAAATGGCATCGATTATATGATTAAAAATGCTAAGCATGCCAGGCATAAGTTTCACTTTGGTGCAGCTTCCTGTGTTCCTGTTGCATCTTTCGAAACTTCTGGTGCGTCAATAGATTCCAATGAAATCAGTATTTACAAACTAAGAGATAATTAAGCTGCTCACAAGCAATATTCTATTTTTACTGTTCATTTTTAACTGATAATGGACTACAACATCACTTACAAGCAAAGTTGGAGTAATGACTGAACTCTTAAGCCTGACTCTATTATTTTTCCTGATTGCGATGGTTTACTCCTCTGCAGGCTTTGGCGGCGGTTCATCCTACCTGGCTACTTTGAGTTTGTCCGGTCTCGATTTTTTTGATCTGAGGATGATCGCTCTGATTTGCAATATCGTTGTAGTAAGTTCTTCTGTCTTCCTTTTCACCAAACATAAATTCATCATCTGGAAGAAAATATTTCCACTTATCCTGTTTAGTATCCCTTTGGCTTTTGCAGGCGCCAGCCTCAAGCTGGACGTCCGCTATTTTTATTTATTACTGGGCTTTTCCCTTTTATTGGGCGCCCTGTTCATGATGATAGATACGAGCAAAGAGTTAAAAAAATTACCAAGATACTCCAATGCATTAATTGGGGGTGGTATTGGAATCCTGTCTGGCATGGTAGGCATTGGGGGTGGTATATTTCTATCGCCTCTCCTGCACCTTTCAAAATGGGATAAACCCAAAATTATTGCTGCGACATCAGCCGCATTTATTCTAGCCAATTCCCTTTCCGGATTGTTTGGACAGATATATGCTCATGGCTTCAATATTGAATGGAAAACCATTTCTGTTTTGGTATTAGCCGTTATCCTGGGAAGTCAGATAGGCATCAGAATGACTATCTTCAAACTCAACCCGATGCATGTAAAACGCCTTACAGCTTTTGTAATACTCCTCGTATCACTACGATTATTATTTAAGTACATTTGATTCAGATTTATCAGGATATGAAAGTACTTTGTTTTGGTATAGCAAGAGAGATCATTGGAAATTCAGAATTGCTTATTCCCAATGTGGAGATCGACACGGTCTCCTCACTCAAAGCATACCTAAAATCAGAATACCCTGAGTTTAATGTATACAAACAATTTCAGATTGCGGTCAACCAGGAATTTGCAGATGATGACAGGCCTATTTGTAGCCGTGATGAAATCGCCATAATACCCCCTGTCAGTGGTGGATAACAATATTAACATACAACTATCTGCCGATACTTTGGATATCAGCAAAAATTACAATTTCGTCCTCGATGAAAAATGCGGAGGCATTGATATGTTTGTAGGAACAGTGCGCCGATGGAATAAGGATGAGGAAATAACCCACCTTGACTTTGAGTGCTATGAACCTATGGCACTTTCAGAACTGAAAAAGATTGCCAACAGGGCTTTCAGCCAATTTGGCTTGCATAAGATATCCGTACATCACCGGACCGGTCATGTAGGTCTTAAGGATATTGCCGTTGTCATAGCTGTATCGGCCAAGCATCGCAAGGCGGCTTTTGAAGGTTGTGAATTTATCATTGATGAATTGAAAAAAACTGTTCCTATCTGGAAAAAAGAATTCCTTATAGACGGCAGTCATTGGGTTAATTCGAGGCCTTGAATTTTTGAAAAGCCTGGTATCCTCCTTCAAGACTGTAAAGCTCTGCATCAACTCCTGCATTTATCAGATTTGCAGCCAGCTGCTTTGAACTCTTGCCATATTTACAATAAAGTACAATGGGCTTATCAGCAGCTTTCAAGATATCAGCATCCCTAGTAAGTAAAGCATTATGAAAAGTGGCATCATCAATACTTTGATGTTCTGATTCAGACATCACAGATACTAATATGAACTTATCTCTTTGAGCCATCAGGCCTTCGATACTCAATTCCCCAACGAATGAACAATCCATGGGCAGGTAATTGCTGGCCTCAAAATATTCTTCAAGGTCCTGGTCCCAGGATTTTTTGATCGATATAATCATCTGGCGGTTGGAAAGGCAATCATAGGTGAGTAAATTTCCCGACAGCACGTCACCGATACCTATAAGAATCTTAAGGGCTTCATTGGCCTGCAATAAGGCTATAATACCTGCCAGGGTATTTAAAACACCTACTTCCGCACAGGTGGGAATCGTTTCGTCAGGGTGAGGAAAAATGTCTCTTAGGTGTGTATCTTCTTCGGTGCTGTTCATAAAGCTGGAGACATAGCCTTCGTATTTGTATATGGCACCATAAACCAAAGGGATTTGCTCTATAGCCGCAAAATCATTGACAAGATATTTGCACATGATATCATCCGTGCACTCCAGTATAAGATCTACGCCGGTCAAAACATTGTTAATATTCTCCTTTCTCAGGTGATCACTAAAACTTTCAACGCTGACATCTGGATTTAAGACTGCAAGCTTTTCCTTTAAGACTACTGATTTGGAATCCTTCTCGTGGCCACTGTAAAGAATTTGTCGGTGCACATTCGAGATATTCGGAATGTCCCCATCAATTAACACCAAATGACCCACTCCCGCACCTGCCAGGTAAGAAGCAACAATGGCACCCAGTCCTCCACAACCAACTATAGCGACTGTTGATTTCAATAGGCGCTTTTGACCCTCCTCTCCCACTTCATCGAGAAGGATTTGTCTTGAATAGCGATCATTCATACTGGGTAATCAAGTTCTTGTAGTCATCGTCGGTATCAATATCTCTGGAAGCATCTTCACATTCAATTAAAAGTAGATTGTTCTGGTTTTGTTTCAAAATGGATTTTGCACTCGCGGCATCATCCAAATCAAGAATATTTTGAAAATATAATCTAGGAAACATCGCAGGAACCCCAAATGTATCGCTATACTGAGTCGCAATTATACTTCCGGTATTGGATCGACACATCTGCATGAGCCTGGCATAATGATCTGATCTAATCAGCGGTTGATCGGTTAATACGATCATGGCTGCATCAGCTGAAGTCCCTTGAGCTCGTGCTATAGCTTGCTTCAGGCTGCTGGTTTGGCCTGACAGATGATTGGCATTGTGAATAAACTGCAAGTCATAATCTTTCAGTTCATCCTGCAGCTCAATATCAAGCAAGCCTGTAACACAGAATATATTTTCAAAGTCCAGTGGAGCTATTTTTTCTAAAAGATATTTGATGAATGACTTACCGCGGAATTTTAGTAATTGTTTGTAATTTGACATTCTTGTCGAAGAACCGGCAGCTAATATGATACACGAAATTTTCATGGTGTATCATAAAATTATTCATTTTAAGCAAAGAGAGTTTATAAACTAAACATGCTTATTGACAAACATAATCGGGAGGTTAATTATCTAAGATTGGCTGTCACGGACAAATGCAATCTAAGATGCACCTATTGTATGCCCGAGAATATCAAGTTTGTCAACAACAAGGAGCTACTCTCTTATGAAGAAATGATTCGTATCGTACAGATACTTGTCAACAATGGCATAAATAAGGTGCGTATTACGGGGGGTGAACCTTTTCTCAGAAAAAACATCATGTATCTCTTCGAATCGCTTGCCAAGATCGATGGCCTTGACAAAATAGCCATTACGTCAAACGCCACGCATACACTTCAGTATTTACCAAGACTTTTGGAACTAGGAATCAGAGCATTCAATATCAGTATTGACAGTCTGGATAAAGACAGGTTTTATGCCATAACCCGGCGCGATTACTATGAGGATGTCTTAGCCTGCATTGAAGAAATGATGAAACACGATCTGGAACTGAGTTTGAATTGCGTGGTCATGAAAGATAAAAACACAGAAGACATTATTCCTTTTGTTGAATTGACACGCCATAAGAAGATATCTGTAAGATTCATCGAAGAAATGCCTTTCAACGGCAATGGCACAGGCCACTCAGGGATAGACTGGAACTATCTGAAAATTCTGGACCACATCCAATCAAGATATCCAGATATCCATAAATTAAAAGATGCCAAAAACTCTACGTCCTTAAATTACCAGGTTTCTGGGTTTGAGGGAAGTTTTGGTGTTATCCCTGCATTTACAAGATCCTTCTGTGGTACGTGCAACAGGATTAGGATTACGGCTCTTGGAAAATTCAAGACCTGCCTCTATGATGATGGTGTATTCAATATAAAAGATTTTATGAGACAGGGCGCCACGGACGAACAAATCCTGGAAATTGTAAATCAAGCCTTGGCTCATAAAAGCAAAGATGGTTTCGAAGCAGAAAACAGGCGAAAGTTTATGGTTTCCGAATCCATGTCAACTATAGGAGGATGATAACAATACAGGAAGCGCTGGAGATCATTGAATATAACGCCATTGACCTGGGCCACGAACTCATTCCGTTACAGGAATCCGGATCACGTATCCTCGCTGAAGATCTCCACTCTGACAGACCTTTGCCACCTTATGACAGGGTTACGATGGACGGTATTGCCATTAACTATAATGGGTTCAAAGAGACTGCCGGATCTCTTGAAGTTACTGGCATTGCTCCTGCGGGCGCACCTCAGGCCACACTTGACAGTCCAAAGGCCTGCCTTGAAGTTATGACGGGTGCCGTTTTACCGAAAGGAGCGGACACTATTATACGATATGAAGATGTTAATATCAGAGATGGCCTTGCCCATGTTCTAATTGACACTGTCGTAAAAGGTATGAATGTACATACGCAGGGGTCTGACATTGAAGAAAATGCCTTACTCTTAAAAACCGGATCCAGGATCAGGCCGCAGGAAATAGGCATTGCGGCCAGTATAGGAAAGCACCAGATTCAGGTAAAGAAGAATCCAAAAACCATAATTCTTTCTACAGGAGATGAACTTGTGGATATCCACCAGACTCCCGAGTCGCATCAAATACGAAGGTCAAACAGCTACACCAACACAAGACTGGTCGCACAATGGGGGATCAAAGCAGATCAGCTGCACCTGCCAGATGATGAAGGTATAATCCTAGAAAATCTGGAGTATATACTGGTGCATTATGATCTGGTTATTCTGACTGGCGGCGTGTCGAAAGGTAAATTCGATTTCATCCCAAAAGCCTTAAAGGAACTGGGCGTCCAGCAACTGTTTCATAAGGTGAGGCAGCGACCAGGTAAACCCATATGGTTTGGCAGAAAGGATAATACGATCGTTTTTGGCCTGCCAGGAAACCCTGTTTCAAGTTTCGTCTGTGCTCGTAAGTACATTTTCCATTGGCTCCATAAATCCCAGCAGACCCAGGCATCCTCGAATATGTATGCCCGGCTGGCCAGCGATGTGACATTCAAACCAGATCTGCATTGTTTTCTTCCCGTTTCAGTCTCTACCAATGAAGAAGGTATTTTACAGGCAGAAGTCTTCCCCGGTAATGGTTCGGGTGATTTTGCAAATCTCAAAAATGCCAATGCCTTTATAGAATTACCAAGAGGTAAGGATTTGTTTCTGGCCGGTGAGATCTATCCTATCCTAGCTGTTTGATTTGATATAAGCCTCTGCAACTGACTTCTCCTCCGGAGTATTGGCATTTTTCATTTTGACAGGCTCATCCATCTTGATCATTTCAATATCTGAATTGATCAACACTTTCCTTGGACAGGAATATCCCTGAGACATGAAATCAAGAAGTACAGGGTAGGCCCTCGGTTCCCAAAGCGTTATGAGTGGCTCTGGAAAATGAGTCTCCGGATTATAAAAACATGTTGCCAGTTTGGATGGGTTTCTATGAGTAATCAATTGTTCAATTACAGACTCATCAATGTAAGGTAAATCACAGGCCAGTGTTAGCCAGGCCGAATTGGGATCTTCGCGAAAAGCAGATAATATGCCTCCGTATGGGCCCAGACCAGAAAAACTGTCTATGATAGCTTCATAGCTGGAGTTTTGAATACCATTTGTCTCACCGGATAAAGAGAAATAAGTTTTTGTGCAGAACTTATCAAGCATATCGGCTTCGACTTCTTTTTGGGTCTTACCGTGATAGTTGATATCACCTTTAGAAAATCCCATGCGCTGGCTTTTGCCTCCGTTAAGCACAAGACCCTTAACTCGAGGTAATTGGGCTTGGTGACATTCAAGAATATAAGATGCAATTTTATCTGCTTCATCCAATCTGAATACAGCTGTGTTTTCAGAGTAAAAATCATTCAGATACTCATGTATTGCTTCCTGGTCATTATCGAGCAAAAACATCCTGACATTTGTCAGGCGATCCAGCTTTCGCTGTAATGATTCTTTTTTCTTTTCTGTTACAAAAACGATTTGTTGATCGCCCTTGTAATGATTGCCATTTACGAAGAGTAGATCCAGGTGATTGAAGTACTTCCGGTAATCCCGCTCGTATAAGTTTGCCCTGGCCTTCAGCACCCAGTGATCAATTTTATCCTCGTATCGACATGCGGACTCTTCTTTCATATCCTCTGAGCGATGCGACATATCAAGATAGCCGGTAGAAATGGTATCATCGGATAACTTGTTACTCATCTGTTCAACAAACTTATCCAGCTGATGGCATGCTGCCCCAATGACCGTCCATTCATTTCTATGAAATCGGCCACCAACAGGCTTAGTTATTGCTGCGTGCTTCTGATGTTTATTTTCCTGCATGATAATCACTTTTGCCACCGGATTTTTCAATCAATCTGGTTTCCTTGATAAGTATATCATGTGAAAAGGATTTGACCATATCGTAGACGGTCAATGCCGCTACACTGCATCCTGTGAGGGCTTCCATTTCTACGCCCGTCTGCCCTTTCATTTTGACAAAGCATTCAATAACGACTTCATCCTTATCATTGAAGTTGATGTCCACACTGCATTTACTGATAGGAAGCGGGTGACATAAGGGAATCAAATCACTAGTTCGCTTGACAGCCATATTACCTGCAATGATGGCGGTCTGAAATACAGGTCCTTTTTTTGTCTTAAGGCCGTTGGATTTTAGGGATTTGACGACTTCGTTTGAAAATACCATAATAGTTCTGGCTCGGGCTGTGCGTACGGTGACGTCCTTTTCGGATACGTCCACCATATTGGGCTGCCCTGCGGCGTCAATATGCGTGAATTTTGACATAATTCGACTGTTATTTTTCTAAAGGTAAAGATTTATACCCTCTCGTGAATAGTACCAGGTCTGTGTTTCAGTTTTTTGCCATCCCTGTTTCTAAAAACAGCTAATATTTCAGAAACAATTGAAACTGCAATCTCTTCCGGTGATTCAGCACCTATATCCAGACCTACGGGGCTGTATAGGAAATCAAGCTCCGATAATCCTTCTAAACCCTCTTCGTTCTCCATTTTAATGCGTCGCTTCTTGGGTCCCAGCATCCCAACATAAATAGGTTTTTGTGGGATAACTTTTTTAAGGATCGTTTTATCCCAGTTGAAATCATGGGTCAATAAAAGAATCGATGTGTATTCATCTACCGGCACCTTATCATAATCCTCATATTCAAAAACAGCTTTGGCCTTCAAGAAAGTGTCTTTATGCATTTTACGTTTACGACCAACCAGATAAATGTTCCAACCCAGTTCTGCCACAATAGCTACTAGGGCATTCACATCATAATTATCGCCTACAATGACAAGTCGCATTTCAGGTCTGATAAATTCAAAAAGCAATTTGATTGATCGCTCCTTACCATCTACTGTATTTAATACTATGGATCTCCTTTTTTCGAAGGCTTGCATTACCTTATCTCTAAGAATCTCAGGATCAACGCCTAAAAACGAGATGTCATCAAGATTTTCCGGTGCCAGAATCCTGTTGCCGAGTTCATTTTCAGCAACATTTCCATCAATCAGAGATATAGAGACCACAGCTTTGTTTTGGGCTTCTATCTTGCGAAGGACTTCAATCGGGTTATCAGCATCCTTTTCATCTATGGGACAGAAAAGAACCTCTACTCTACCATTGCAGCCCAAACCGACACCAATTTGATTGGCATCATCATCCATTGTATCGTATGCGACCTTACTGGGACTGTTTTTATATATAGCCAGTTGAGAGCGTTTCAAGGCATCTCCTTCAAGACATCCGCCACTAATCCCTCCAATCCAGTTACCATTACTGCTCACCAACATCCTAGCTCCTATCCTTCTGTATGCCGATTCTTCTACATTAACAACTGTTGCTAAAGCCAGCTTTTCCCGGCTCAAGTCACTATTGTCATAGCTTTTAAGAATCTGTCTGATCTCTTTCATAAATTTTTTCTCTGCTTATTACTGCTGGCAAACCCCAGTGTTTTATAATGGTTCAATAAGATTTACAATCTTAAAAAATATTTTTTTACATAATTAAACATAAAAGTAAATAAGTGAGCTTTTATATTATCCTGCACAATTATCACGAAGGCCCAACTTTATAGAATAAAATTCCGAATTAAAAATTGATACCAAATATTCGCAAGTGAGCCATAATTGCGAATCCAAGAAAGCCAACCATAACACTCAGAGTTACAGCAAAGGAAGATCCTGGCTACCAGCTTTATTAATTATATTTCATTCCAGGACCCATTTTGCAGTGGTGAAATGCTATATCCCAATTATGACAGCACATCCAATTATATTATTCTTGGTTTCAGTCCTCTACTCCTCCTGTATATTTTATTCAACAATTGGGAAAACGCACAATCATATCAATGCGTATTGTATCCACAGGAATCCTGCTTCTTATACTGAGTCAATAGACTTGACATTCTGAGCCTGTCTATTAGATGGCTGTGACTATAATCTTCTATGGTATATGGATTAATGGAAGCATTTACAGCTTCATGGACAGATTTAAAATGAATTACGAGTTAACTAGATACCAGCAAAACCTTATGATAGATCAATGCAGAAACTAAAGGAAAAGAAACATCATTTATTAACTAAAGAATTGACTAAAGTGGTCTAAATTACGGGAAGTATTACAATTAGATTGTACATAAACCTTTACATAATTATTCAATGATAGCTGCTTATCTTACAACTGTAATGTCACCTACAAATAATTCATGGGAACCATCAAGGTATTTTACATTTATCTTATAACAATATACGCCCGGTAACACTTTATCTCCCATGAAATTACCATCCCAGCTCATGTTGCTGGAGCCATCTTTAGCATTATCCAGTTTAGCTATCAGCTCTCCCCATCTATCATAAATTTCAAATGTTTCAATTATATCCAGGAAGTAATTTCCATATACAGTGAATGCATCATCCATGCCATCCCCATTGGGAGAAAATACATTTGGAATATAGATCCTCCTTTCTTTATTGACTATCACCTTGGTCTTTACAAAATGTCTGCAACCAAAAATATCAATGGACTCAAGAGTATACTCTATTGTATTAAGAGGAGATGAAAGAGGTATGTCACAATCTGAACAATCCAAATAATCCATTGGGCTCCAATCCCATGAGGAAAAATCGCCATCATATTGCGCTTCAAGAAAAACAGATTGACCATAATTGATTTCAAAAGTGTCTACAATCTGAATTCTATTTTCTGGATAGAACAGCTCGATCTGAATCATGGAATCGCATCCATAATAACCAGCATCTTCAAGGACAAGAATTCCTGATCTGTTCTCTTCACTAAAAAATGTATTATGCACGAACATTTCCTCTCCTGGACATAATGTATCAAAGATTACAAGTTCACTTTCAGGAAACCATTCCAGATTGACCACTATTGTAGAATCACAACCATTTATATCTTTTCCCTCCAGTATTACTTCACCATAATCATGTGAACCATAAAACAACTGTTCTTCAATCTCTAAGGTATCTCCAATACACATCGAAGGATAGATATACTCAACATTATGGTCTAATTCTTCGTATTGTACCAGCAATAATGAGTCACAATTATATTGGCTTCTGCCTTTCAGCAATAATGTATCACTTTCATATCCATTATGGAAGGCTACTCCTTCAACCCATGCAGTATCCCCATAACAAGACAATATGTTTATGTGTTCCAAAGGAATTTCATAAAAGGATAAATCTACATCAATAATGGAGTCACAGCCGCTATTATTAGCCGCATACAACACTACTCGACCTGAAGGCCTGTGAATATTGAATGTATCACTCTCAATAATGATAAATTCATCAGGACATACGATATCATCATATGAGAATCTTGTATTACTTAAGAAATTTA